>ENA-ORTS01000832-ORTS01000832.1-human-gut-metagenome-genome-assembly--contig:-NODE-832-length-23375-cov-3.008148_pt1 | contig 23375 bp, 19 predicted proteins | sample MGYA00241911_ERZ509186 | MGnify/ENA primary metagenome ERZ509186 (study PRJEB26280, sample SAMEA2338852) | human gut metagenome | biome: human gut; feature: human-associated habitat; material: faeces...
GTCAATGAATTTTGTTTTTTCTTCATCGGTTAAGTCCAAGACTAACATTTCTTGAGTTCCATTTCTTGTGATAACTGCCGGTACACCATTATAAATACCAGAATATCCATATTCATTTTTTTGTAAACAAGAAACAGTTAAAATAACTTCTTCATCGTTAAAAATAGCATGAATTAATCGATTTAAAGAGAGTCCAATTCCATAATATGTTGATTTTTTTCGATTCACAATTTCATAACCGGCTTGTTGTACATTGGTGTATATTTGATTCAATTCATCAATAGAAATATTTTTTTCTTGTGCAATATCTAATAGTTTTTTACTTCCAATGTATGCATGTGACCATGGAACAAAACTTGTATCGCCATGTTCACCCATAATATATGCATGTACATTGTTGGTTGAAATATGAAGTTTTTCGCTTAACATAAAACGTAATCTTGCCGTATCTAGAAGTGTTCCGCTACCTATTACACGATTTGCAGGAAGACCTGAAACTTTTTGAGCAACATACGTCATAATGTCTACTGGATTACAAGCAACAACTAAAATACCATCAAATCCATTATCCATAACACTAGTAACAACACTTTTTACGATTTTTGTATCTGTAAGAGTTAAATCGATACGAGTTTCACCAGGCTTTTGTGTAGCTCCTGCTGTAATAACAACAATATCAGCATCTTTGCACTCTGCATAATTTCCCGCTTTAATTTGCATTTTGTGTTTGGCATACGGTAATCCATGTTGTAAGTCCATGGCCTCACCAATGGCTTTTTCTTCATTTACATCAATAAGAACCAATTCATCAGTTCCACCAGATACAAGCAAACTATATGCAAAACTCATTCCAACAAAACCAGTTCCTACAAGAACAATTTTTTTTCTTTTTGTACAATTTTCCATTCGAATGATCCTTTCTTTTATATCTATAAATTAGTGTAGGGTATTCGTACAAAATAGAAAATATTAATTTTTTCATTTGAAAATGCAAAACTAAACAGATTATTAAGTTAATAATTTCACTTTTGAATGTAATTAAAATTCTTTTCTGAAAGGGATTACAGAGATAAACTAATAACTGTGAAAGGAAGACGTGAGAATATGAGACTTTATTCGATTATGAATGATTTTGTTTCTGAGTCGGATTATATTACACTTGATTTTTTTGTAAAAAAATATGGTGTGTCAAAAAGAACGGTTCAAAATGATCTTTCATATTTAATACAGTTATCTAAGGATAAAGGATTTTATATTAATTTTAGACGAGGATACGGATATATTCTTGAAGTAAATGATTCCAAAAAACTTAAAAGATTTATGGATTCGTTAAATTCAGATGGGAATATGACAAATTCACAAAGAATTCAGGCTATTGGATTTTATTTGGTTATGTCGGATGCGTATGTGACCATGGATCAATTGGCTGAAGAGTTTAATGTTTCTATTGCGACCATAAAAAAAGAAATCAAACAAACGGAAAATTTACTGATGGATTTTGGCTTGGTTCTAGAAAGAAGACGACATTATGGTTTACATATTCTTTGCGATGATGATAAAGCTAGAGATTATGTTTTGTCAGCTTATGCTGAAGGCAATCCATATATTGTGCATAGTATTCATGAAGGTTTACAGGATTTTTGTAAAATTAACTCTTTCTTAATTTCACAAATTGAAAAAAATAACTTTAATATTAATTATGCTGAATTGAAGGTTGTGATTTCTCAACTTGAAATCATTACATTTTATGCCATGCATAAAGAGCTTTCTGAATATATTGTTTTAAAAACTAATTCTAAAAATGTAATTCATGAAATATCCCAAAATATTAAAGAACTTATTGAAGGGTATTATTTAGTATCTTTGGATAAGAAGAGTTTTGAACTGATTCAAAAAGTGTTATTAAAAAATATCCGAACGAAAAAGCCGGAAATTGTTTTTGGTAATCAGCTAGAGAGTGATATCAATGATTTTTTAATTGAAATTGATGAGTTGTATAATACACAATTTCAAAAGGATGAATCTTTTAAAAAATCTTTAATCACCCATGTATCTTTATTGATAGAAAGATTATCGAAAAAAATTTCGTATCAGAATTTACTGATTAAAGAGATTTGTGCAAGATATCCAATGATTTTTAATATTTCGATTCGTTTTAGTGAAATGTTGAAAACGAAATATGGTGTAGAAGTATCACAAGATGAAGCAGGATTTATTGCCACACATTTTGCTGCACATATGGAAAAAGAACGACAAATGAAAATGGATCGTTTTACTAAGATAGCCGTTGTTTGTTCTTCTGGTGGAGGAAGTGCTTACTTAATTAAAATGCAAATTGAGTCTTTATTCAAATTGGCACAGGTGGAAACATTTAGTTTCATGAATATGGTGGAATTAGAATCATTTCATCCAGATTTGATTTTTACGATTCTTCCTCTTGAAAAAGAGTTCTCTGTTCCTGTCATTTATATCAAGGAACTATTGGGTGATTTAGATTTAATGCAAATTAAACAGGTACTTCAATATGAAAATTGTGATTCTTTCGATTTAACAGAGACGAATAATTATTTATATTCCATTTTCAACAAAGAGTTTTTTCAATATAAAGAGGAAACAGACTATTTAAAATTGATTGAAGATATGGCGTTACAAATTGAAATGAGTGGCTATGGAGGAGATCGTTATAAAGAATATGTACTCCAGCGAGAGAATTATATGAATACTATTTATATAAATGGTATTTGTATAGCACACCCTATCGAATTATGTGCAAACAAAAATGTTGTCTCTGTCACAGTTTTGAAAAATCCAATTGTATATCAAGGAAAAGAAGCGCGAATTGTATTTATGGTTTCTTTGAAAAAAGAAGATACGTATATACATAAACAAATTACAGAAAAGTTGCTTCAATTTATGAATAATGAAAAAAGTGTGCAAAATATATTACAACATCCAACTTTTGAAAATCTATTGGTAACATTAAAAGAATTAGACGGAGGTGTATCCTGATGAATGAATTATTACAGCAATTAAGTGATGCCGATGCGATTGCTGGTAGAGAAAAAGAAGTAAGAAATATTCTTAGACATGAAATGGGTGAATATTGTGATGAGATTCAATACGATCATCTAGGAAGTATCTGTTTTAAAAATAATGGTACAGAAACCAATCCAGTAAGAATTATGTTTTCTGCACATATGGACGAAGTTGGATTCTTTGTTCGCCATATAGCCGATAACGGATTTGTGTATTTGATTGCGGTTGGTGGTGTTTTAGATAAGAGCAAAGAAATGCAAAAGGTTCGTATTACTACGCAATGTGGTATGAAAATTCCTGGTATTTTGAATGTGACAAAAAATGATGCAGGAAAAGTAAAAGATATGTATGTAGATGTTGGTTGTGAGACGGCTGAAGACATAATGGAATTAGGCATTCAGATAGGGGATATGGTGACTTTTGCTAGTGAAAGTTATGAGATGGCTCAATTGGGTGTGACTTGTGGAAAAGCTATGGATGATCGTACAGGATGTTATGTACTTAGCAAAGCGATTAAAACGATTTATGACACAAAGCCCAAAAGTGATATATGGATGGTTGGATCCAGCTCAGAAGAAGTGGGTACGCGTGGAGGTAAAACAGCTGCAGAACAAGTAAAAGCGGATGTGGTAATTGCGGTTGATGTAGCAAATAATCCCGAACTCGTAAAAAACTATACCAATCATCGCTTACTTTCTAAGGGGTGCATGGTGTTGCATTATGATAAAACAATGATTCCAAATGAAAAATTTCTTCAGTATGTAAAGAAAATAGCAAGAGAAAAAAATATCAGTATACAAGAAGATATGTTTTCAGGTGGAGGAACCGATTGTTGTAATGCTCACTTGATTGGAAATGGCAAATTGGCTCTTGTTATAGGTATACCATTACGTTATTGCCACGCATCTTGGTCTTTGGTACATGAAAAAGATTTAGAAAGTGCAATTCAACTTGTTTGTGAAATTGCGTTACAAATGGGTAGAAAAGAATATGAAAGTTTTTTAAATTTTGAGGAGGAGTAAATATGAATGAAACAGAACAAAGAATTTTAATGATGATTTCTTCAGCTGGAGAAAGTAAAGCAAAAGCTTTTGAAGCGTTGAAAAAAGTGAAGGAAAGCAAATATGAGGAAGCTCGTGCGTTATTAAAAGAAGCGCAGGAGATTGATTTAGAGGCTCATAAGGTACAGACAGAATTGATCACAAAAGAGATGACAAATGCTGAAGATAAGCCTGAAATGAGTTTGTTAATGGTGCACGCACAAGATCACTATATGACTTCCCAATTATCCCGGGACTTAATTGAGGAGTTAATAGATGTTTTTGAAGCAAAAGAAAAGGAGGGAAAATAAAATGAAAATTGTTCTATGTTGTGCTGGTGGATTTTCAACAACAATGTTGATGGATAGCATGAAGAGAGTTGTTAAAGAAAGCAAAAAATTAAACGAAAATGATTTCGAATTCAAAGCTATTCCAGTCGATTTATTACAAGCTGAAGTAGAAGATACAGATGCGTTGGTAGTTGGACCACAAATTGCTCATAAAATTGATTATATTAAACCAATTATTGAGCCACATAACATTCCATATGTAATTGTAGATAAAGATACATATGGAAAAATGGATGGAGCCACAGTTATGAAGATGGTCTTCATCGCAAAGAAAAAAGCTGAAATGAATAAGTAATTTAAAAGGAGAGATTTTATGTTTAACAAATTTGAAGCCTTTATGAACAAATATCTAACTCCAATTGCAAACAAAATGGATAAGCAACGTCATTTAAGTGCTGTAAAAAAAGCCATGGTTGCCATGACTCCATTGTTGATCATTGGTAGTTTCTGTTTGATTCCTGAAGCAATCCCTAATATGATTGGTGAAAATAATGCGGTTTCGCAGTGGATTCTAGCAAACTTAGATATTATTTATATCCCATTTAATGTTGGTATGGCATTAATGTCATTGTATGTTACTGCAATTATTTCATATCACTTAGCACAATCTTATAAATTAGATGTTCCGGGATGCTTATGCATGGGCGTTATTGGATTCTTAATGATGGCTGTTGCTTATACAGAAGATGGTGGAATTATGACAACTTACCTTGGACCAAAAGGTTTGTTCGTTGCAATCTTCTCATCAATTATTGGCGTTGAATTATATCGTTGGTGCAAAAATAAGAACTTTACAATTAAAATGCCAGACTCAGTGCCAGATTTCGTATCTCGTTCGTTTGAAATGATTCCTATTTCAGTGATTGTTATTGGATTCTTCTTGATTATCCGTATTGCATGTGTAAATGGACTGCAGACAATGCCACCATTGATTTTCACAAAACTTTTGGCACCATTAGTTGGATCTATGGACAACCCATTTGCGGTTACATTCTTACAAATGTTACGTTGTTTATTGTTCTTCTTTGGTATTCACCCATCTGTATTATCTCCAATTACAAGTCCAATCTCGACACAGTTCTTGGCAGAAAATATTGCAGCTGTAAAAGCGGGACAACAAGCAATGCACTTCTTCGCTCCAGGACCTGAATCAGCATTTGGAAACTTTACAGGTACAGGTATCACAGGTGGTTTGGTATTCTGGTGCTTATTATCAAAATCAAAAGCTCAGAAACAAATTGGTCGTGTTGCATTAATTCCAGCATTATTCGGAATTAACGAACCAATCTTATTTGGTGCTCCAATCGTATTGAACCCTATCTTCTTTATCCCATATGTAATTTGTGGTGGTATTATTGGTACAGTGCCTTATTGGATGATGAATTTTGGATTGTTAAAATGTTCAACATTTACACCTCCATACGTTGGTGTATTCTTAGAAGGTTACCTAACAAATTTTGACTATATGTCAATTGTAGCTAACTTAATTCAAATTGGATTATCAATTTTAGTATGGTATCCATTCTTTAAGATTTACGAAAAACGTGAATTAGAAAGTGAAAATGAAATTGCTCAAAACAATGCGATTTCTGATGAAGATGCTAAATTATTAGACGATTTAGATTTAGACTTCTAATATTAAAGAAAACGGATGCGGGTTTAAAAAAGAAATAGTAGCTAAAAATACCCTTTCAGTCTTTCTTTTATGGCAAACTATTTCTTATAGAGGGCAGGCATTTGGCTTGCCCTTAATTTTTTGGAGGATATATATGGCAAAAAGACTAAATAAAATAGTAAATTTTTTAAATACATATAAAGTGGATGCGTTGTTGCTGAAAAGTAAGACAATGAAACGTTATATTGATACGGTAACTGGTGGTGGCTGCAAAGTATTGTTTATTAGAGAAAAAGGTTATTTGATTTTGGACGGAAGATATCTTACAGAGGCTAATGAAAAAGAGCATGATTTAGAAATTTGCTTATTAGATATTGGTCAAAGCTATTTGGAAGTTGTTAATGAATTATTGGAAAAAAATCATTGCAAGTCATTAGGTGTTGAAATGAATCAAATTTCAATTCATGAATATGAAAAATTGAAAAAAATAAATGTGGATATCCACTTATATGAAGATGAGATTTCAATGATTCGTGTTCAGAAGGATGAAGATGAAATCGCAACTTTAAAAGAAGCAATCTCATTAACAGACGAAATTTATAAAAATGTCATTAACCATATTCATTTAGGTATGACAGAATATGAAATTAGCGCATTGTTGCAATATTATGCTATTTCAAATGGTGCTCAACAAATGTCATTTGAAACTATTGTCGCAACAGGTGAAAGAACTGCATTGCCACATGGTAGACCCACATCAAGAAAAGTCAAAGCTCATGAACCGATTCTTATGGATTTTGGGATTCAATATAAAAATTATCAGTCGGACATGACAAGAATTTGTTTTGTAGGTAAGCCAACGCCGGAAATTGAAACAATATATAATACAGTGTTAAAAGCAAATTTAGCAGGTATTGCAGCCATCAAAGAAGGGGCTGTTGCCAAAGATGTTGATGCTGCTGCACGCCAAGTGATTGAGGCTAGTGGCTATGGAGAGTATTTCAATCACGGACTTGGCCATGGAATTGGTGTGGATAATAGTTGTGAGTTACCAATTTTGAATGGGAAAAGTGATATAGTTTTAAAAGAAAATATGGTCATGTCTTGTGAACCGGGGATTTACGTTCCTAATTTAGGCGGAATTCGAATTGAAGACGATGTTTGGATTCATGATGGCATTGGGATCCCTTTGAATGCAACAACCAAAGACTTGATTATTTTGGAGGAAAAATAATGGAATATAATTTTGATGTAATCAATAATCGCCTTGGAACATATTGTACACAATGGGATTTTATTCAGGATCGCTTTGGAGAAAAGGATTTATTGCCATTCTCTATTTCTGATACAGATTTTAAAGCGCCACAACCCGTGATTGATTGTTTAGATACTTTGATTCGTTCTGGAATTTATGGGTACACACGATGGAATCACCACGATTATAAAGGGAGCATAGCTTCTTTCTTTAAACGTAGGCACAATTTAGATATGGATGAAGAATGGGTTGTATACAGTCCTAGTGTGTTGTATTCAGTTAGTTTATTGATTCGTTTATTGACGAAACCAGATGATAAAGTTGTGACATTTACTCCGATGTATGATTCTTTTTTCACAGTTATTGATGAGAATGGAAGAGAAAGAGTGGACTGCCCTTTATATATTAATAATGGACGATTTATGATTGATTTTGATTTGTTAGAAGAACAGTTGAAATCAGCAAGTCTATTCTTACTTTGTTCACCACACAATCCTACGGGAAGAGTTTGGACGGATGAAGAAATGAAAAATATGGTATTATTATGTAAAAAGTACAATGTGAAGATGCTTTCTGATGAAATTCATATGGATATTGTATTAGGAGATCATCCACACATTCCATTATTATCTTATTTAAACGAATACGATCAGTTATACTTGTTGTCGAGTGCATCAAAAACGTTTAACATTCCAGGACTATTAGGTTCATATTGTGTGCTTCCAAACGAAGATGTTCGCGAAGCTTTTGTGCATTATACAAGAAAAGTGGACTTTCTAAATTCGACAAGTCTTCCTGGATTGATTGGAACGATGGTATCATATACACAATGCGATGATTATGTGGACCAGTTAAATGTATACATAAAAAAGAATATGGAATTTGTGAAAGAATTCTTAGAAGAAAATGTACCTGATTTTAAATTTCAAATTCCAGACGCAACATATTTAGCATGGATTGACATACGTGATGTTCCGTTTACTTATGAAGAGGTACAGGATGCACTTGTTCATGTAGGGAAAGTTGCGATTATGGCTGGTGAAACATATGCAATGAATAAATATTTAAGATTAAATTGTGGATGTCCAAAAGCTAAATTAGAAGATGGATTAAATCGATTAAAGAAAGCAATGGATTATTTGTATAGTAATAAATAGAGGTGTTAAAAATGGCAAAAAAGGGGAAAAAGACGCAGACCAACAAAAAAATAGATGATTATGGCGTAAGCACAGCACCAAGTGCGAGTCGTTTGATGGCTTATGCGATTGACTGGGCACTTGGAGGCGTATTAACAGGATTTCCAGCTGTAATGATGTATGGGGCTATTACCAAACAGAGTGACATGTTTTCGAATTTATATGTGTTTGAGGCTTTAGGCTACAATAAAATGTATGGCTTGTTGGCAGGTGTTCTATGCCTGGGTGTTGCCATGATCTATTTTATAGTGGTTCCTTTAAAAAAGTTTCCAGGTCAAACTGTAGGTAAAAAGATTGCGAAAATTCAAATTCGTACATGGAATAATGAACTTCCTGGAATCAAAGATTTATTAATTCGCTATGGTATTAACTTTGTATTAGAAACACCAATGTATATTATTTCGACGTATTTAATGCAGATGATTACATTGTTGATTCGTTTTCAAGTTGAAAGTGTATGGACATTTGTAGGAATTGCATGTACTTTGATTTCTACAGCCATGGTGATTTATACAAAGAAACATTGTGCTATTCATGACTATGTGGCGAAGACAAAAGTAGTGGAGGTAATAACAGATGAAACAACAAATTAGTAGTGAAAAAGCACCTAAGGCATTAGGGCCATATTCAGCAGGTGTGGCAACAGAAGGATTAGTGTTCTTATCTGGACAATTAGGTGCAGATACCCAAGGGAATTTAGTCAGTGAAGATGTCGTAGAACAAACTCAGAAAGCTTTTGAAAATATTGGTGTATTATTAGAAGCTTCAGGCTTAACTTATGATGATATTGTCAAGACAACGGTATTGTTGGATGACATGAATGATTTTGCGAAAGTAAATGAAGAATATGCGAAATACTTTGATGGTATATATCCTGCTCGTAGTTGCTTTGAGGTCGCAAAGTTGCCAAAGAGTGCAAAAGTGGAGATTGAATGTATTGCCATAAAAAAATAGGTGCGTGAAGTATATTTTTTGTTGAAAAATCCATGATTTATGGTAGTATATATGAAAGAGAAATTGGATTTGAAAAGGGACTTTTTAAATCCATTTTTTTAAGATCACAAGGAGGATTATATGAACAAAAATTCGTTATTATCCATGAGAGATCTGTCAGTTGAAGACATCTATAGCATTCTTGATGATGCTAGACTTTTTAATAGTTCCTTTAAAGATTGGCAATTACCAATGCAGAAAGCATTGGTTGCTAATCTTTTTTTTGAGGCTTCAACTCGAACACATTTCTCATTCGAAAGTGCACAGCACCAATTAGGATGCCAAGTAGCCGATTTTGCGGCAGGAGCATCTAGTGTCACAAAGGGAGAAACTCTTTATGATACAGTAAAGACATTTGAATCAATTGGGTATGACATGGTGGTGATCCGTCATTCTCAAGATGAGTATTTTAAAGAATTGGAAAATATCAATATTCCAATTTTAAATGCTGGAGATGGTGCAGGAAACCATCCAACACAATGCTTGTTAGATTTACTAACTATGCAAAATGAGTTTGGCACACTAGAAGGCTTAAATGTAGTAATCTGTGGAGATATCTTACATTCAAGAGTGGCTGCCAGTGATAAAGAAGCTTTAGAAAAATTAGGGTCAACCGTTCGTTTTGCCGGACCAAAAGAATGGGAAAGACCTGGCTATCCAACAATTGACTTTGATGAAGCCATTGAATGGGCAGACGTTGTCATGATGCTTCGTATCCAGAAAGAAAGAGGTTCTGGAATGGCCGGTATGACAGATAGTGAATACTTAGAAAAGTATGGTCTTACAAAAGAACGTTATGCAAGAATGAAAGACAAGGCTATCGTGATGCATCCAGCTCCTGTTAATCGTGGTGTTGAAATTGATACGGATTTAGTGGAAGCTGAAAAATCAAGAATTTTTGAACAAATGCACAATGGTATGTTGGTTAGAAAGGCCGTTATTAAACGTGGATTTGGTTTTGCTCCATTCAAGGAGAAAAAATAAGTATGCGTTTAATCAAAAATGGTCAAGTTTTAATTGACAATCGTCTCGAAAAGAAAGATATTTTAATTGACGAAGGAAAGATCATTCAGATTGATGATTCTATCTTGAAAGACTGTGATACAGTGGATGCCACAGGCTTAACTGTAATTCCAGGATTAGTGGATGTACATGTGCATTTTAGAGAACCTGGACACAGTGAAAAAGAAACCATTCATACAGGTAGTTTAGCGGCGGCACATGGAGGATTTACTTCTGTGTTTGCGATGCCAAATGTCATTCCTTTTCCAGATGATGTAGACACAATGAAAGACTATCAACAATTAATCAAAAAAGAATCTGTAGTACATACATATCCATATGCTTGCATTACATTAGAAGAGGCAAGTAAGGAAGTAGTGGATATGAAGGGTATCAAAGAATTAGGTGTACGCTGGTTCAGTGATGATGGTGTTGGGGTAGCTACACCAGAAATCATGAAAGAAGCCATGGAAAAGGCGAAAGAAAATGACTGCATGATTGTAGCTCATACAGAAGATATGCGTTATCGCAGACCAGGGGCTTGTGTACATGACAGTGAAGTTGTGACATCTAAGGGCTGGCTTGGAATCCCAAGTGCTTGTGAAAGTGCACAATTGATTCGTGATTTAGAAATCACAAAAGAAATAGGAAACGCTTATCATGCTTGCCACATTTCAGCTAAAGAAAGTGTAGAAGCATTAAAAAACGCAAAAGAATCAGGTTCGAATGTAAGTGCTGAAGTTACAGTACACCACTTATTATTAGAAGATAAAGATGTGGCTGGACCAAACTGGAAAATGAATCCACCTTTAAGAAGTCATGAAGACCGTATGGCTTTGATTGAAGGCTTGGAAAACGGAACATTGGATTGCATTGCCAATGACCATGCACCACACACCTCTGAAGAAAAGAAGCGTTCTATGGATAAAGCACCATTTGGGATTGTTTCATTAGAAAGCGCATTTGCCTTACTATACACAGAGTTTGTTCACCGCCAAAAGCGTTGGACATTGGCTCAATTGGTAAATTGGATGTCGGCTGCACCTGCTAAGCGTTTTGGCTTAGAGAATATAGGACAAATTAAAGAGGGCTATAATGCCGATTTGGTTTTAGTAGATTTAGAACATGAATCTTTGATCGACATAGATACATTTGAATCCATGGGGAAAAATACGCCATTTAATGGTTGGAGCGTAAATGCGCAAGTAAAGGAAACCATTGTAGATGGAAAAACAGTATGGAAAGGATAAAACATGGAAATGTATTAATGACAATTGATGATGAGAATAAACAAGAAGCACTAGAATTGGCGAAACGCTTCACAAATATTGGATATGGAATCTATGCAACAAAGGGTACGACAGACTTATTTGAAGCTGAAGGATTGTATGTTCATGGTGCTAGTAAGATTGAAACAGAAGATGGTAAAAACGTTCTAGACATTATTCGTAATGGACGTGTAAACTTTGTCATTAACACAATGTCTAATAAGAAGAACACAAGTGCTGATGGATTCTTGATTCGTCGTGTGTCTGCAGAAAATAACATTTCTTGTATGACAAGTTTAGATACAGCGAATGCATTAGTGAAAGTTTTAGAGTCATTGAGTTTCTCAATGGTTTCTATGAATGAAATGGGGAAATAGTATGCAGGAATTTGCGAAGATTCTGTCGAATGTGGAAATCGCAAAAGATATTTGGAAAATGGAATTGAAAACAGACTTAGCTAAAATAGCTAAGCCTGGTCAATTCATTGAAATCACAGTTCCAGGTTTCTATTTGCGAAGACCCATCTCGATTAGTGAAATTAAGGAAGATATTTTGGTCATTATCTACAAGGTGCTTGGTGAAGGTACTTTAAAAATGACTGAACTTGAAGGACAATTAGATATCTTTGGTCCACTTGGAAATGGTTTTCCAATTGAAGATAAAGAAGAAGTGTTGTTGATTGGTGGAGGTGTTGGTGTACCACCACTATATGAAACAGCCAAACAATATTTAAGTAAAGATGCACGTGTAACTGTAGTATTAGGTGCAAATGATGCAGGTAGCGTATTCTATGTGGATGAATTTAAGGCTTTAGGATGCGATGTATATGTCGCAACCATGGATGGTTCATTAGGTACAAAGGGTACAGCATTAGATGCGATCAAAGAAAACAATGTGACATGTCCATTTGTGTTAAGTTGTGGACCTTTACCTATGTTGAAGGCAATCAATGAACAATATAGTGAAGGCTATATTTCATTAGAAGCTCGTATGGCATGCGGTCTAGGTGCTTGTATGGGATGTGTTGTGAAAGATGTAGAAGGACATTCATTACGTGTATGTAAGGATGGTCCTGTATTTGAAATGGGAAAGGTGGCTTTATAATGGATATTTCAGTAAAACTACCTGGATTAAATTTAAAAAATCCAATTATTCCAGCTAGTGGATGTTTTGGATTTGGTAAAGAATATGCCGAACTATATGATTTGAGTGTATTAGGTGGTATTGCCATTAAATCGGCTACGCCACAAGAGCGTTTTGGAAATCCTACACCAAGAATTGCCGAAACTCCAATGGGAATGTTGAATGCGATTGGTCTACAAAATAAGGGCGTAGATTCAATTATCAAAAATGAACTTCCATTCCTTGCACAGTATGATACAGAAATCATGGCCAATGTGGCGGGTGCATGTGAAGAAGATTATGTAGAGGTTATCAAGAAATTAAATGATCAGCCAGTAATCAAGGCGTATGAATTAAATATTTCTTGTCCTAATGTAAAACATGGTGGTATTGGTTTGGGAACGAAACCTGAACTTGCAGCACATGTGACAAAGATTTGTAAGGAAGCAGCTACAAAACCTGTATATGTGAAGCTTTCACCAAACGTAACAGATATTGTAGAAATTGCCAAAGCTGTTGAAGAAGCCGGTGCAGATGGTATTGTATTGATCAATACTTTAATGGGTATGCGCATCAATTTGAAGACGGGAAAACCATTACTTGCCAATGTAACAGGTGGTCTTTCTGGTCCTGCCATTAAGCCAGTTGCATTAAGAATGGTATATCAAGTGGCACAGGCCATAAATATTCCAATCATTGGTGTTGGTGGAATTACTTGTGCAGAAGATGTATTGGAATTCTTAAATGCTGGGGCAAGTGCTGTTGAAGTGGGTGCCCAAAACTTTGTGGATCCTTATGTATGTCCAAAAATCATTGAGGATCTTCCAAAAGTATTAGAGAAATATGGATATAAGAATATTGAAGAAGCAGTTGGAAGGAGTTTTAAATAATGAGTAAGACAATTGTAGCACTAGATTTTTCTAGTAAAGAAGAAGTTGTAGATTTCTTAAAACAATTTGATGAACCTGTATATGTAAAGATTGGTATGGAATTAACATATGCGTGTGGTTTAGAAATGGTAAAAACAGTGAAGGAAATGGGTCACCACATTTTCTTAGACTTGAAATTGCATGATATTCCAAACACAGTTAAGGGTGGAATGAAAAACTTAGCAAACTTAGGTGTAGATATTGTCAATGTACACTGTGCTGGTGGTATTGCGATGATGAAGGCTGCCATTGATGGTTTGAATGAAGGGGCTAAAGATGGAAAACGTCCTATGTGTATCGGTGTAACTCAGCTTACTAGTACTTCTAAAGAAGCTATGAATAACGAATTAGGAATTCCAGGTGAAGTGATTGATTGTGTTATTAAATATGCGAAGAATGCCAAAGAAGCAGGCTTAGATGGTGTTGTATGTTCCGTACATGAAGCTAAGGCGATTCACGAAGCTTGTGGAGAAGACTTCTTAACAGTTACTCCTGGTATTCGTTTGGCAAGTGATTCTAAAGATGATCAAAAGCGTGTCGCGACTCCTGCATTTGCGAAAGAACAAGGTTGTGACTATATCGTAGTTGGTCGTTCAATTACAAAGAGTGCTAACCCCGTTGAAACATATAAGGAAATTGAAGCAACTATGTCAAAATAAGGTGTGAGAAATCACATCTTTTTTTTACTTTTCTTGTTGAAATTTTCATGATTTGTGGTAGTATACTAAACAGAGAAAATATAGTATTTTTTTCAAAAGGAGGATACGTATGATCAAGAATCCAGCTTTGTTTGTGAAAAAAACGTCAGCGGTTGAGGTGAATAGTATTCTTCGTAGTGCTATACTTTTTAATAGTTCTATTTAAAGATTGGCAATGCATTGTTTGCTAATCTTTTTTTTGAGTAAATAACAGAAAGGACAAATTATGGAAAGACTTTTGATTTTAGAGGATGGAAGTGTATATCGCGGAACAGCGTTTGGTAGTGACAACTTCCAAATTGGTGAATTGGTATTTAATACGTCAATGACGGGTTATCAAGAAATTTTGACAGATAATTCATATTGTGGACAAATTGTAATGATGACATATCCATTGATTGGTAACTATGGAATCAACCGTGATGATAATGAAAGCATGGTTCCATGTGTATTTGGATTTGTCGTTAAGGACTATTGTGAATTTCCAAGCAATTTCAGATGTTCAGAAACATTAGATGATTTCTTAAAACGTGAAAATATTCCAGGTATTTATGATATTGATACACGTGAAATCACAATGAAGATTCGTAACGTAGGTACCATGAAGGCAGTTATGGCTGATGTGGATGCCAATGTAGATGCGGTAGTTGCTGGTTTAAAAGCCGCTGATTTCTTACATGATCAAGTGGCTCGTGTTTCGACGAATAAAGTATTCCCAATCCCAAATCGTGGTAAGAAAGTTGTATTGATGGATTTTGGGGCAAAATTAGGTATTGTTCGTGAACTGTCAAAACGTGGATGTGATTTAGTGATTGTTCCATATGATACACCAGCAAGCACAATCTTATCTTATCGTCCAGATGGCGTTATGTTGTCGAATGGTCCTGGTGATCCTACCGATGTAAAAGTCGCTATTGAAACGATTAAAGAATTGATTCCTCAAACGGTTGTATTTGGAATTTGTCTAGGTCATCAGTTGATTTCTTTGGCTTGTGGTGCAAAAACATATAAATTGAAATTTGGACACCGTGGAGCTAACCATCCTGTAGTTAATCTTTCAACAGGTAAAGTAGAAATTACTTCTCAAAACCATGGTTTTGCGGTAGATATTGATAGCTTGAAGGATACGCGTTTGGAAATGACACACCAAGCATTAAATGATAAGAGTTGTGAAGGTGTTCGCCATAAAGATTACCCATGTTTTGCGGTGCAATATCATCCAGAAGCAAGTGCAGGACCTGAAGATTCTCGTTACTTGTTTGATCAATTTATTGAATTAATGGAGGAGAATAAAAATGCCTAAACGTACAGATATCAAAAAAATCTTAGTGATCGGTTCTGGTCCAATTATCATTGGTCAGGCAGCTGAATTTGATTATGCCGGAAGTCAGGCATGTCAATCCCTTCGTGAAGAAGGATATGAAGTTATTTTGATTAACTCAAACCCTGCCACAATCATGACAGATACAGCCATCGCAGACCGTGTTTATATTGAGCCTTTGACTGTTGATTTCGCAAAAAGAGTTATTTATAAAGAAAGACCCGATGCCATTTTAGGATCATTAGGTGGTCAAACAGGATTAAACCTAGTTGTAGAATTACATGAAGATGGAATCTTAGATGAGTTTGGTGTAGAAATTTTAGGTACAGACTTACATGCGATCAACCGTGCAGAAGATCGTGAATTGTTCCGTTCTTTAATGCAGGAAATCAATGAGCCAGTACCAGAAAGTATGATTGTTCATACAGTAGAAGAAGCTGTTGAATTCGCAAAACGCGAAGGATATCCATTAGTTGTTCGTCCAGCTTATACACTTGGTGGAACGGGTGGAGGTTTTGCCGATGATGAGGCTGAACTTCGTGAAATTTGTGATTCTGGATTAAAGGCTAGTCCTGTACATCAATGTTTGATTGAACAAAGTATTGCCGGATATAAAGAAATTGAATATGAAGTAATGCGCGATGCCAAAGATAATGCGATTGTTGTATGTAACATGGAAAATATTGATCCAGTAGGTGTGCATACTGGAGATAGTACGGTTGTTGCGCCAGTTCAAACTTTGACAGATCGTGAAAATCAAATGCTTCGTAATGCATCTTTAAAAATCATTCGTGCATTGAAGATCTGTGGTGGATGTAACGTTCAGTTGGCATTGAATCCAGATAGTTTCAAATATTATGTCATCGAAGTTAATCCTCGTGTATCTCGTTCATCTGCTCTAGCTAGTAAGGCAACAGGATATCCAATTGCGAAGATTAGTGCTAAATTAGCGGTTGGTTTAGGTTTAGATGAAATTATTAACCCAATTACTAAAACAAGTTATGCATGTTTTGAACCTGCATTAGACTATATTGTAACGAAATTTGCACGTTTCCCATTTGATAAATTCCCTAATGCGGATCGTCATTTAGGAACACAAATGAAGGCAACTGGTGAAATTATGTCCATTGGACGTAACTTTGAAGAATCTTTCTTGAAAGCAGTTCGTTCTTTAGAGATGAAAGTGGATCATATATACAAAAAAGAATTGGCTGGATTAACGAAAGAAGAATTACTTGAAAAAATCAAGAAGTGTGATGATGAAAGAATCTTCGCTGTTACACAATGGCTTCGCGATGGATATGATATGGAAACCATTCATAATGTGACGAAAATGGATGATTTCTTCTTGTGTCACTTGTCAAGAATTATCAGCTTAGAAAAGCTAATGATGGAAAATCCAAAAGATGTTGAAGTTTTACGTAAATTAAAGAAATACGGCTTTGCGGATAGCTACATTGCACGTAATTGGGATATGAAAGAATTCGACTTATATAACTTGCGTAAAGAAAATGGAATCATGCCAGTATATAAGATGGTAGATACTTGTGCGGGTGAGTTTAAGAGTGCAACTCCATACTTCTATTCAAGTTATGAACATAAGAATGAATCTGAGGTAACAGACCGTAAAAAAATCGTTGTATTAGGTTCAGGACCAATTCGTATCGGACAAGGTGTTGAGTTTGACTATGCGACAGTACATTGTGTACAAACTTTGCGTGAAGAAGGCTATGAAGCTATCGTCATCAACAACAACCCTGAAACTGTATCAACCGATTTCTCAATTAGTGATAAATTGTATTTTGAACCACTAACTACAGAAGATGTAATGCACGTAATTGATTTAGAAAAACCATTAGGTGTTATTGTTCAATTTGGTGGTCAAACCGCAATCAACTTAGCCGATTCATTGGTAGAACATGGTGTTAAGATTCTAGGTACTTCACTACACTCTATTGATTTAGCGGAAGACCGTCATGAATTTGAAGCGATGTTACATAAATTGAATATTCCTCAACCTCAAGGTGAAACAGCAGTCACTGTTGAAGAATCACTAGTAATCGCCAATAAGATTGGTTATCCAGTACTTGTTCGTCCAAGTTATGTATTGGGTGGTCGTGCCATGGAAATCGTACATAATGATGATGAATTAAGAGTATATATGGCAACAGCTGTAAAAGAAATCAGTCATGATGCACCAATCTTAGTTGATAAATACATTGTTGGTAAAGAACTAGAAATCGATGCGATTGCGGATGGAAAGAACGTATATATTCCAGGTGTAATGGAACATATCGAGCGTGCGGGTATTCACTCTGGTGACTCAATTAGTGTATATCCTACACAGATCATCAATGAGAAGGTGAAAGAAACGATCATTGATTATGGAACAAGAATTGGTGAAGGCTTTGAATTTGTTGGTTTATACAACATTCAGTTCATTGTAGATAAAGAAAATAATGTCTATGTATTAGAGGTAAACCCACGTTCCTCTCGTACCGTACCATTCTTATCTAAGATTACAGGTGTTCCTATGTCTCAAATTGCGACTAAGTGTGTATTAGGTGAAAGTATTGAAGATCAAGGCTTAACACCTGGATACCATCCTGAAGATAAAGAAAGAGTCTTTGTCAAAGCACCAGTATTCTCATTTGCGAAATTACGTAGTGTAGATACAGTCTTAGGACCTGAAATGAAATCTACAGGTGAGGCTTTGGGTAGTGATGTCAACTTAGAAAAAGCATTGTACAAAGCTTTAGTAGCTTCAGGAATCAATATTCCTTTACATGGAAGTGTATTACTAACAATTGATGATGATAATAAACAGGATGCTTTAGAAATCGCAAAACGTTTCTATAACATTGGATACGGAATTTATGCGACGAAGGGTACAGCTAAATTCTTAGAAGATAATGGCTTATTTGTACATGTAGCGGCCAAAGTCAATGAGGATAATGGAAATGAAACTGTATTGGATATTATTCGTCATGGTCATGTAAACTTTGTCATCAACACAATGTCAAATAAAGATAATTCTACAAGTAAAGGAACATCACAAGCACAAAATAACGGTACAGATGTAAACGAATATAACGAAACAATTACAAGAACGCCAGCAGATAAAATAGCAATTTTAAAAGAAATGCAAGAAAATATAAAATCAATATATACAATGATATTTAAAGATTTAGAGTGTCTTTTTTATCAGTTAGTATAAAGAGAGGAGAAGAAAAATGAATAAATTTAATTTTAATAAATTAACACCTTTTAAATGGTTCGTATTAGAGAATTTTCCTTTTATTGAGGCAGATTTTGACGCTTTAACAGAGTGGCAATTATTTTGCAAATTAGGAAAAGAAATTAATAAAATCATAAATAGCGAAAATACTTTAGGTACACAAATGGAAAATGTTACAAATGCTTTCATTGATTTACAAAACTATGTAAATAATTATTTTGATAATTTAGATGTACAAGATGAAATAAATAATAAATTAAATGAAATGGCACAAGACGGAACATTACAAGAAATTATAGCAGAATATTTGAATACAAAATCTCTACTTGGTTTTGATAATGTTTCAGATATGATAAATTCAGAAAATTTAATCGAGGGAAGTTATGCACAAACATTTGGTTTTCATAATATAAATGACGGTGGAAGCAAAAAATATAAAATTATTAAAGAACAAAACGCCCAAAATGTAAATGGAAGAACAAAAATAAATTTATTGCACGATGATTTATATGCTATTTCTTTAAATGATAAAATAAATGTTAGAGAATATGGAGCAAAAGGCGACGGAATTACAGACGATACAGAAGCAATACAATTTTGTATAGATAATTTTCCACATAGAAATATTTATATACCAAATGGGGAATATTTAATAAGTTCTCCTTTAAAAGTAAAAATGGGTATTGAATATCAAATAAATTTAATTTTAGAAGATAATGCTATTATTAAAACAAATACAGAAATAAATGCTTTATTAGAGATAGCAAATGATACACTTGGAACTTATGACCGATATAGTCCTTATGGAAAAATGCTAGTACAAGGTGGAGTATGGGACGCAACAAATACAACTTATGCGATATATACAACATCTAATAGAAAATTTACAATTTTTAAAGATTTATATATATTAAATGTTGCTAATTATGGTATTTATATAGATAGAGGAACAGTAGGTAGTATGTCAAGCGATGCAAGATTATTTAATATTTCTATTAGTGGAAATGGAGCAGATATTAACCCTAATGCTGTTGGATTATATTTATATGGTACAGATAATGAAATAGATGATTTAAGAATACAACGTATTAAAAAAGCAATGTATTTGCATAGTGGTGGAGATTTAATCTCTAATGTACATTTAACAAGTTCATATTCAAAAGATAATGTAACAGCAGAAGAATATAATAATACTATTGGAATTGAATGTGATGGGGGCGGAACATATATATTTAGTAATTTATATATAGATACATACGCACAAAGTATTTTAATAAGTTCTAGTAATGTTTCTGTATTTATTTATAATTTTTATACTGTATTTTGGAAACAAGATGAGAGTTATACAACATCAATAATTAAATTAAATCAATATCCAACAAAATTTATAATAAATGGAGCTAATATACAACCACCTACACAAGGTATAAAAAAAGGTATTGACATAGATAATTTAACTAGTAATTATTGGGAATATTTTAATACACACAATAAAATTAAAATATTAAATCTACAAACATATAACGGTATGTTTGATGATATAGACAATATTAAATGTTTTCAAGTTAGAAATGAAGATAGTTATTTAGCTGTTGAAAATCCTTGGACAATTACTATGCAACCTAATGCTTACTATCAAGTCGCAGTATTAAGAGCTGGAACTTATGATATTGATTTTAGTATGGGAAATGACCAACTAATAAGAGCAATATTAGTTGTTGGTACTAATGGTAGTATTACAATAGAAAATATAAAATCAAATTCACACGTTAACCAATATAATTTAGCATTAATAAACGGAAATACAGATAGCAAGGGAAAATTTTATTGTGGTTTAGCTGTAATGTCGACTGGTAGTGATACATCATTAAATCCTTGTATTACTAGAATTACATCTAGATTTAGTAATCAAATGTATTTATCTAAAAATGTTTCTACACCACTTACTAATCCAACAATTATTGCAAGTGCAAGTTTTAACCCATAATAAAAGAGAGGATATATCCTCTCTTTATTTTGTTTCACATTAAACAATAGTATTATTCAAGCTATAATTTCCTACATTTGCGTGATTATGCCATATTGTAACGCCTCGTCTACAAGCATTATTTATAGTATCCATATATTTTGCTGGTACTTCGCCGTATCCTATTTCTTCGCTTGCTCCAATTTCTACATAATTCCAATATACACGCCCAGTAATATTAGGCATTGCTAGAGATTTTACAGCATAACCAAAACGCGTGAAGTAATCATCTATAATTTTTAAATATTCTGTTTTTACTCTCATTTGTCTAAAACTAAACATATTTCTGTTACAAGTCCATATTACATCGCCGTTAGCTTGCCCGCCATTTATATTAGGAAGCAATGACGCTTGATAAAATTGTCCTATTGTATTACCTATATTTCCTGCTACACTCATTACAGCCCCAGCAAGTGCCGGTGCAGTAGCTCCGCCAGTTGCAATAGTACCCGCAATAGCTCCAGCTGTTAACCCTAAACTTACAGCCATATTAACGCTGTTTTGTGTTAACCAGTTTGTAAATGCGTCGGAACTCCAAGCACAAGTTGGATATTTTCCTAGTGCTAACGCTTCGTCATCATTTGTCGCCATACCTTTATAATTCTTTGGTACAATTCTACCACTTCCACCAATAGCAATACTAAATTGATTTTCAAAAATACATTTTTCAGTATTAAAATCTTCATATTTATATATATTGTTGCTACCTTGATTATTGCTTACAAATAAATAATTGTATGGATATACAAAACATTTATTATTTTTTGGCGTGTAATCAGAAAAAGAAGTTATTTTGTCTATTTCTGTATTAAATTTTTCGGGCGACATATCGTAACTCATAGTATAAAAGCTAAATGTATTTTCATCACTTATAACTTTTGCTGTATGACTTTGTAGTTTAGTTTGGTCTATTGCTACATCGGGTAAAATAAATATGTTTTGTACATCTTCTATATGACCGTCGGCATTTGTACGAAGTAATAATAATACTAAATCTGCAAAACTAGATAAAGCTGTAATATGAAAGAAAAATAGTTGAGTTCCAAATACTGTATTATCATATACCGTAATACCCGCGTATTGTGTACCTTTGTCGCTTTCTAATAATTCAGCCCCCGAGCTTCCGTCTTTTATTTTCCAGTTACTCGCAACAGCTATCCAATAACCAAAATCATTGCCATACGCTAAATCTTCTGTTATACTTTCTTGTACTACCTCGCCTACATCTAAATTTTCGGGTATTGTATGTAATCCTATTGTATCATTGTTTGTATGCTGTCTATTTATAAAACAAGTTTTTTTCTGCCATTTATCAAACCAAGTACTCCAAGCGTCGACAGTAAAAGTAATTTCTGTATTTTTATCGCCTTTGTATATTACATCATCTATCCAAGCAAAAAACCATTTATTTGAATAGTCGGGATTTTGAAAAGCTATATAATTTGCTTGTAAACATTGTGCGTATGTAAATCCAGCCATTATACTTCCAGTAGGGCGTAAAAATGAGTAATTATCAGCTTGAGCAACTAAATTAGCTTGACATAATTCTAACATTTGTGCTTCACTATATGAAAGTACATTTGTATATTGTCTGTCAATATGTATATTTTTTACTAATAAAATTTTACTATTCATTTTTTATCTCCTTATTTGAAAATCTATAACTTGTTTAAAATCTGTTCCGCACATATCACTTGAGTAAAATATTTTATTTTCCTTGAAAGACATAAACAAGTTACGAAGTTTATCATTTTTAATTGAGATATTATATATATCTCTTTGCCAGTATCTCGATACTTTTATTATATCAGAAAATACAATTATTTTATTTGAAAATTCTTTATAATATGGTCGTATAAACCATATCGGGCTATTTTTTATGTTTTTATCTACTAAATATTCGCATAAAAATTTAAAACTTTGATATTGAAATCCAAAACGATATAATACATTATATTCTTTATAACTTTTTGGTAAATGCGGTTGTGGGCGTGTTTCCCAAGCTCCCGTATTTATCATTTTTGCATTTGTTCCTATTGTTCCCGATGTTTGACCAGTCGACATACAATACTCTAACGCAATTTTAATAGGCGGATTATCCTCTACTACATCTTGTATCTCTTTTACTACTATTGTACCTTGTTTTTGCGAACTTATTAAACTATGCAAGCCCCAGTCGTTTATATAAGGACATCCCCTAGATATTGTATTCCCTACAAGCCATAATCTAACTTTTAGTCTTTTTCTATCTACTGTCGCATAAAAATTCATTAGTTTATTACTTTC
>ENA-ORTS01000833-ORTS01000833.1-human-gut-metagenome-genome-assembly--contig:-NODE-833-length-23349-cov-3.567700_pt1 | contig 23349 bp, 22 predicted proteins | sample MGYA00241911_ERZ509186 | MGnify/ENA primary metagenome ERZ509186 (study PRJEB26280, sample SAMEA2338852) | human gut metagenome | biome: human gut; feature: human-associated habitat; material: faeces...
CTTTCTATTTGTACAATTCGGGAAGTGGTTTGTTCTCCGGTTTATTTTTATCTGTAGACTTGTTTACCAGACGAAAGACGGTAATAAAATCATCCGCATTCCATTCCGTTTTTTGCGGTGCGTACATAAGGCTGGAAAGATTCGCTAAAGCCTGATGAAACGAGGCATCATTATTATAGGAAGAAATATCGTTAAAATTGGTGATGCTGTCATCGTGGTATTTCTGTCTGGCCCAGAAAATCAGACTGTCCCGCAAAGCTCTCAAGTCTTTCTGCTTGGCATATTTGACAACTTCTGTAAAATAATTATTGCTGCTGGCGGGAACACTTTTTTTATCTTTTCTGGATGAACTGAAAAGCAGATAGCTGATAAAAATGCCGCAGAAAAATGACAGCAGCGACCATAAATAAACATTCATTGTCTGTTTATTTTCCGTTGCGTTTGCTTCTTGGAGCGGCTGAGAAGCGAAAATCGCATCATTCTTCGATTCCGGCAAAAGCTTTTCCGACCCTGGAATTGTCGAAGTATCAGCCGCTGTCGAAACGGTACTCCCCGGCATAACGTTTATTTCCATGGCCGGCAGCCTGGCTGTTTCCGTCTTTCCTGTTTTAACATTGAACCAGTCGATTTTGACCTCGGGAATCAGGACTTTTCCTGCTTTGCTGGGAATATAAACGTTTTTGATATTTTTGACGGAAGCAACTTTTCCGTTTTCAATTCTGTTTTCGCTGACCGGTTTTTCCGGATACTGCTTAATACTTTCCGAACTGTCAAAAGACAAAGTTGGCAGTTGTTTGTCAGCCACGCCGACAGCTTTGATGCTGATATCGCGGCTGATAGCCTCGCCGACTTTGAAAACCGGCGGGGAAGGCTGCCATTGGCTGTAAATCTCAAGTTTTTCCGCCGGAATCCACCATTGCGTATTAGCGGCGGCCGGTCTGACAATGATATTTTGCTCTTGTGTTGTTAATACAACCGGGTTCCTTGTCGCCGACATATCCGAAATGCTCAGCCCGATATCGCCGAACTGGCTGTCGATAAGCTGTTGTAACGGGTTAGAACGGCGCCGTCCGGTTAAGTAATAACCGTCAAACCGGGCTTGAGGAAGCTTTAGCGTGCCGCTTTTCTGCGGAAACAAAGCATATTTGAATTTGATAACCCGGACGCTCTGGCCGTTAATGACTTTGCTTTCCAGCGTCGGTTCTCCCAATCCCAGAATGTTCCAGTCATTTTGCGCTTCCGAGTCAAAATAAGGCGCGCTCCCCTGCAAGCCTCCGGCGTCAAAAATAGAAACGGTCATATTGACTTCCTGCTGAACATAAGGGGAGGTGTTATCAATTTCAGCCGAGATGGCATATTTGGGCATATTTTCTTCCCCGGCTTTAATCGCGGAAGCATCTCCCGCCGGAATAACATTAATTTCCAGCGCCTGGCTGCGATTTCCGTCAAGGCTGACCGCCGGAATTAAAATTTTTCCCACACCCTTAGGCATAAGGCCGATATTCCATTTTTGCAGCTGATATGTTTTGCCGTTGTCGTAAATATTTTGGAATTCCTGTTCCATTGAAAAAATATTAAAATCTTTTTTCAAAACACTTAAATCCGGTGTCTTGTCTGTGTGTGCACCAAGATATTCCAAGGTCAGGACGACAACTTCACCTTGGGGAATTTCCGGCCGGTTAACACTCGCTGTCAAAGTCCGGGCCATTGCTGAAGTGCTGTCCAGACAGGCAATTATCATTAACAGGGCTAAAATTTTTTTCATTTTTTTTAATCCTTATACCGGTTTTTCAAATATTCCTTGTAAATATATGCGCGAAGCAGGCCGCCTGGGTCTTCGGGAATGTCCCGATACTGTTGTTCCAGAGCTTGGGCGCGTTCGTCATACGTATTGCTGTCATCATCAGCCGCTTTGCCGGCTGTTGGAGCCTGCCTTTGTTGTTCAGGCAGTTTTTCTCTGGCTTCTTCACCGGAACGGAACGATTCGTTTTGTTGTTTCTCTCCTTCGCTGCTTTGCTGTTCTGATGGCGATTCTACATTTTGTTTTTCGTTATTTTGTTTGCTGTTGCCGTCCTGCGGCTCTTGTTCCCGGCTGTCCTGACTGCCTTGTTGTTGGCTTGAAGACTGTTGGCCTTGTTGATTGTCCTGAGCGTTTTGTTCATTTTGCTCAGATTGGGAAGAGTCTTGTTGCGCATTGTTCTCTTGCCGTTCTTCATTATTTTCGCCGTTGCCGCCTGATTGTTGCTGATTTTGTTGTTGCTGCTGTTTTTTCAGATAATCCAGATTGAATTTCGCATCTTCATGCTGAGGGTTTTGTTCCAGAACATTTTCATATTTTTTTATTGCCTCATTGATTTTTCCTGATTTTGCCAGGGCATTGCCCTGATTATATAAGGCTTCGACAGTATTTTCTTTGGAAAATTCACGGTAAGCGGCATCATAATTTCCGCTTTTGTATAAACTGGAAGCTTTCCAGCTGGGCTGCTGAAATTTTTGTGCCGCTGTCTGATAATCGCCCCGGTTAAAAGCCCGCTGTCCTTCCTGATTGTCAGTCAGAAAAAATCCGGCCTGGGCGTTATGCAATGTCAGCAGAATAAATCCGACAGCCAAAATGCCGCGCCTGAAAAAGTACAAACAGCAGAGCAGGGGAAGAACAACGAGATAAACGCCGTAATCCAGCCAGATTGTCCGCATATTTTCGGCCTCTTTAAATTCCTGGTTTTGCTCTTGCTCCATAAAACTGCTGATTTTCATAACATCTTGATCCCCAGATGAAATCTGGCTGTAAATACCTTTTCCCTTTTGAGCAATCAACTCAAGCTGCTCTGATTTTTTCGAAGCTGTAGCCAAAACGGAAACTTTATAATCGTTTATTCCCGCTGTTTCCGCTGCTTTTAGCGCAGCGGCAAAATCGGTTCCGCCGTCGCCGCTGAATATCACAATGTTACCGTTTGCATAACCGGTGTTTTTCAGCTTTTCAGCCGCCAGAGAAATGGCCCTGTCCAGCCGTTCGCCGTTCAAAGGCATAATTTCCGGTGTAATTTCCGGAAGCAGGTTGTCAATAAGGCGGGCATCATCGGTAATCGGCGTAATCAGAAAGGGTTCTTGCGTATAAATAATCAAACCGGCTTGTCTGCCTTTCAGCAGTTTTAACAAATCGCCGATTTTGTATTTGGCTCTGACCAGACGGTTGGGTGACAAATCTTGCCGCGCCATTTCCGATGATACATCAAGAACCAGCATAACCGGATTTTGCAGACTGAGATTCGGTACTTCGGTTTTCTGCCATGATGGCCCGGCGGCAGCTGAAATTGCGCTGATAAAACCGATAAGAGCCGTCAGAGAGATAAATCTGGATTGGGCGGAACCGCTGCGGATGAGCAGAAAGTCCAGCAGCCTTTTGTCGCAGACTTTTTGCCAAGAGGATTTTACCGCTGCTTTTTCCGAAAATTTTGCATAGAAAAGCAATGGCAAAAGCATAACCAATAGCCACCACGGGCGGATAAAGTGAAAATTTTCAATAAACTCTTCCATCTATTCTCTCCGCCGATATAACAGCAACAGAAAGGCAACAGCCATTGCCGCCGCCAACGGCCAGTAAAAACGTTCTACCGTTTCCCGAATGTACTGTTCGTCATTGTGGGAGGTTTCCATCCGGTCAATTTCTTCATAAATCCGTTCCAGAGATTTTGTGTCTTTGGCTCTGAAATAAGTGCCTTTGGTTTCCTCGGCGATTTCAGCCAGGCTTTCTTCATCAAGTCCTGAACTGCCGCCGATTTGAATGCCGAAAAGCGTCACCCCTGTCATGTTATCGGAGCCGACACCGATTGTGTAAATTTTAACGTTTTCCTGCTTGGCCAGACGAACGGCCTGCGCAATAGATAAGCTGCCGTCATTGTTTTCACCGTCAGTCATCAGGACAATAACTTTTTTGTCCTTGTTAGGAGAGTTTCTGAGTGTTTTCAGTGCCAGTCCCAAAGCATCGCCGATAGCGGTTGAATTTCCGGCCATGCCAGCGTCCATGGACCACAAAATTTCCTCAACAGATTTCTTATCATAGGTAATCGGCGCCTGTAAATAAGCTCTGGTCCCGAATAAAATAAGGCCGATACGGTCATCAACGCGCTTTCTGATAAAATCAGAAGCTGTTTTCTTTATTGCAGTCAATCGGTCAACGCGCCGCTGCCCGATAATAAAATCAGGTTCCGTCATGGAAGTTGAAATATCGGCAACCAGTAGAATGTCGCGGCTTAAACCGGGCAAACGTATCGGTTCGCCAATCCACTGCGGGCGGGCTAATGCTGTCGTCAAAAGCGTCCAGACCAGATATAAAAGAAAAAAGGAAAAAGAAAAGAAAGCGTTGCGGCCGCTTGTCGAACGCCAGCCTCTGCCGCTTTGTGCACTGATGATTTCAATGTCCTTCAAAAACGGGATCTTCAGAGCGTCGCCGTGCATTCCTTTGGCGCGCGGCATAAACAGGCGGAAAAAGAAAGGCAGAACGAGCAGCCAGAACATTTCGGGATTGGCAAAATGGTTCATAAGTTTTCTCCGATCCAGCTGATACAGAAATTCCTCAGTTCTCGAATTTCCCGCGGCTCATAAGTATGCGCATTTTTGTTAAGATACGGGGCGTTAATCAAAAGTTCCGCTGCTTTGCCTGAAAGTTTCTTCCGGCAGTGCCTGTTAAGAAAATCAATCCATTCGTTGCTGAAAAGCGCAGCAGCTTCTTTATACTTTATCAAACAGATTCTCCTGAGTATTTCTGACATTCCGGCTGCGGCGGCAACCGTGTCTGCACCATAAGCTTCCAACAGCGAAAGGGCATATTGCTTTTTACTCCGTTTCCGATATTTTCTGAACAGAATATATAAAAACGCAAGAAAAATGATTCCCGCCAAAATCACCCACCAGCCGTAAGCTGGCGGAAAAGCAGGGATGCTTTCCGGCAGATGTATGTCGCGTAATTCCGGTAAATTGTCTTGCATTTTTTTATCCTTATTTCCTTTCTGTAAATTTAAGTCTTCCGCAGTAGGAAATCAATAGGAATAATAATCAAACATACTTTATAAGTCTTTAAAATAAAATACCCCCGCAGTTATAAAAACTTTGGGGGATGATATCAGATTTTTGCATAATTCAGAGAACGCCGTTTGTTGTTTGTCGATACGGCGACTTTCTGTTGTACTTTGTAACGGTTGTTCTGAACGCGGACATTGGCTCTCCAGCCGTTAATAATTGTTGTAAATTCTCTTGTTTTCATAAAAATTGTTTTTTGTTAAGTTAAACATAATTATTTTTTCTCAAAGACCAGTATTCTTCCATCATAAAAGGAGTAATCTTGAACTCAAACCATGGGGAATACAAGGTATAGAATTTAAATTTTTCAATATAATCTGAAAAATTGTCTTCATTAATGTCATCATTGGCAATTGCCATATCAAAAAACAGCATATTATTGCCGTTTTTCAAAAAGTCCAAATACTCTTCAGGAAGTTTTTCCTTGCTGGAACAAAAATCGTTTTCAATAAGCCAGTTTCTGATTTCGGGAAGCAGCTGCACACCCGGTAATGTTGAAATTTTAACGATTTCACGGCAGAATTTCACTTCATTTTGCAAACGAACGTAACTTTTATATGACAAATTCATCGTGTCGGCAAAATAATCCAAACGGGCACGGATAAAAATCGGCAAAGAAACATATTCCTGACGTAAAACACCCATTTTTTCCAGCGCTTCTTTGGCAAATCTGGTTTCTCTCTGCCGGTTTTCTTCAATCCTTTTTTTCATGTCTTCGGGATAATCTTCCGGCTGTAAATGATACAGCGGCTTGCTGTCAACCAACACGCCGATAATTTCGTCGTCACATTTTTCCAAAGTCAGAAAATGTCTTTTGTTTTTCTGCCACGGCCAGTAAAATTTCAGGGAAATTTTTTTATTGAAAAAATTTTCGCTGATTTTAATTTGCCGTTCTTTGCTGTTCAACGGATTAAGGCTTTTGTAATAAATAACATTGTTTTTGATACGGGATATTTCCCATGTTTCACTTTTATACTTATACATAATATAGATAAATTAATAAATTTTACATAAAAATAACACATGAAACGTAAGGATGCAACAGAAAAAGTCAAAAATATTGACAAAAAAACAGGCTGTGTTATCATCTGCTCAACTAATTATTATTGTGTCATACTAAATATTTAAGATTATGGAAAAATTATTTAATGAACTTGAATGGCTTAAACGTCAGTTTTCTCAAGGAAAGTGGGATTTAATCAGCGGTTATGTCAAAAAAAACGGCTTGCGGGAAGAAAGTCTTGCCTTTCTTTATGAACAGTATGAAAACGGTACCTCAAAAGATGATCTACTTCAGTTGTTTTTATGGATTTTTAAGCATAAGATGGTGCCTGATTGTGTCTGGAAAGTGATAAGCATTGAATTCCCTCAGCTTATCCTTGATGCCCAATACGGCTGTCCCGATGCAGAAACGGAGTATAATATTATTTTTTATACGCTGAAAGAAAAAAAATATGACAATGCAAAAGCTTACATTGTTTCAAGAGGTTTGTTTCCGGAAACGCAAAAAGCATTATGCTCGTTTTATTATTCTTTAGAAAAGCAGCACAAAACGAATGATGCCGAGGAAATTATTTCCTTGTTGCGACATTTGTTCTGTTCAGAGAAAAATATAACAATTATTGAGGAAGTCGGACTGCTTATGCTCAAAACGCATCAGGATTTGGTTTATTTCTCGGGGCGGAAATATTCCCTGCCGCTTGGTAGCGAACTGAAAATTTCGGATTATTACGCACCTGAAGAAGCGATAGACTATTGTCGGTGCCGAAGCAGAGAGGAGAATGCACTGGCGTGGGTGAAATTTTTCAAAGACATGATTTTGAAAGATTATCAACATCTTGCTGCCGATATTTTGTATAGAGTCAGTGCGGAAGATGAAGCCGAACTTGTCAAAATCCATCCTGAAATGGTTTTGGCTAGAATGGCCAAAGGTGGCATTCATAATTCTTCCCTGATTGATTTTATATTCAGTCAGAATAAGGAATTTCAGGACAAAATCTGGCTGCTTCTTAATAAGGGTAAAGGCCGGATAAGAGGACAGGCATATGACTATTTCTGCAAAATCCGCCCGGATAATGAAATCTTAAATCTCTTGGATGCTTGTATTTCCTACAATATTGGAGATATTGTTCTGAGCAAACAAGGAGAAAAAGATTTTTTGGCGCGCAAGGATTGTCCGCTTTCTCAGAATTTATACCGCCAGCAATGTGGCCCCAAGGGATATTATTACGAAAAGCCATGGTGGAAATTTTGGGAGTAAAGCAAAAAAGCTCTGAGCATTAACTCAGAGCTTTTTTGTTGACTTATTTTTTTATGGGTTATATATCTGTAGACATAAAAGTATTTTTATGTCAAATTTAATATTAAATATTTGTATTATGAAAAATTTAAATGAAACCAAATGGATTCTTCGTCAGGTTAAAGCTGGTGAATGGGAAAACGTCTGCGATTATGTCCGGACATCGGGATTATCGCAAACAAGTCAGAAATTTTTTCTGGACGGTTTGACTGCCGTGGGAACAGGATTGTGTTGTGACAGCCCGGAATATATTTTTCCGCCGAATACCAAAAATGCCAAAAATCATATCGAGAGTTGTTTTAAGATTTTGATTGAGGAATATTATGGAAAAACGCTTCCTGAGATATTGGCTTACATGGTAAAGCAGGAAAATATCGTGCCTTGGCTGATTGAGGAAGCCGCAAAGAAACCGATTTTTACGGAAGAGTTGGAGCTGACGGCAATGAAGACAGTAATCAACTGCTGCTACAGCCATGATTATAGAATAAGGTCATTTACCTTTAATTGTTATGCAGATTCCTTAAAGGATACAAAAGGGCATGATGGTTTATATCCGCAGACGCAGCAATTTCTTTGTCAGATATATAATCAGGAAAAACAGCTTGATAGAAACCAAAGAAATGATAGTGTTTACGACTTTTGTTGCGAAGTCCTAAACAATTTTCTAGAAAAACATTATGCCATTCCTGAGGCTTACATGATTTGGCTCAAGGAAAAAAAGCCTCTGGCTGAGCTTCACTGCAAAAAACTGCCGCGGGAAGTTGAGGGCAGCCTCGTGGACTATTATCCTTGGGAAGATATTGTCAGCTATTTTCAAAGATGTCGAAATATGGATTTTTATAAAGAAACCTTGGTTCTTTTTCTGAAATTCTTTTTTAGGTGTCCTCGCTGCTATGGACGCTTCCTTGGTTCAGTGGAGCAAATAATAAATAAAATGCTGCCATTGCTTAATGTTGAACAGGAAGCTGAGTTAGCTGCTGAAATTCCTGAGATATTGCTTCTGAAAATAAAACAAGACGATGGGCGGCTCCTTGGTAACTTGCGTTTTGTTTTTTCTCAGGATGAAGATTATCAAAAAAGATTTTGGGGATTTATAAAGCAAAATCTCCAAAAATTAGAACCTTCGGCATTGCATGAACTTTTTACGCAATGCAGTGATGAGAATATCCTCAAATACCTGGACATTTTTATCGCAGCAGCCGGAGAGAATGTAAAATCCGTCGATTGGTGGAAAAAAACAGAAAAAAGCTTTTTGGAACGAACCGATTGCCCGCAGTCTTATGAACTTTATATAGATATCTTTGGCTCTTGGGGATTTTATAAAACGTTTCTGAATAAAGAAAAAACGGATAATCGGGTAACGAAAAGCGGACTGTGGAGCCGTATTGTCCGCTGGCTTGGTTTCTGATAAAAAACGCCTTCTTAAAAGAAGGCGTTTTTTATTTGACATATCTTGTTCTTAATAGTAGGTTATTTGACATAAAAATATTTTTATGTCAAATAATTAACTTGTACCATTATGAAAAGTTTTAGTCAAAAATGGATTGAACGTCAGATTGTGTCCCAAAATTGGGATATATTGATTAATTATTGCCTGAGTGTTAGGGTAATGTACGATGATCAGAATATTTTCGTTAAAAAATATGCTGAAAGTAACGAAGATATTCGGGAAAAAATTCTAAAATGCATTTCTGCTTTAGAGATAAATCCTGAAATAGGTTTGTCGCCAAATGTTTTGTTGCTGTTAGCTGAAATTTATCCTGAAGAAGCTCTCTGCCTGAAACCAGGGGTGATGGATATTGAACTGGAAGCGGTAAAGCATATTCCGCCCGAGAAAATGAGTTTTGTTTACGAATATGCTCAAACAAACGGCTTGTTTATGGAAACACAATCCTACTTAGTTGATTTGTACCAAAAAAGCGCTGCAGACGCAGCTTTAAGGCAGATGATTCTCCAGATATTGAAAGCTGTAATGAGTACTCCAAATTCTTGTGCGATAAAAGAAGAAGCAATAGAACTTTTATGCCGGAATAAAGTGGATTTGTCACTGGCTGAAATCAAGCATGATAAGCTGGTTGATATGTATGTCATCAAATATTATGCGCCTGAAAAAAACAGTTCCTTATTTTAATTTTTATTTGCGGAACCTGGGAGCTATAAGCAGAGAAACAATCCCGCTTGTTATCGAAATGTATCGGAAATTTCTTGATGTTCCGGGAGATGAACGAAATGTTTTGAAAAAATATCTTTCCCAAACAACGGAAGCGCAGCAGCTGCATATTGTTCAAACGGATTTTGAGTTGTTTCTGTTTATGCTGAAAGAGGGGGATATTTACAGTGCGGAGGCTGTTAAGTATGTTTTTTCTCAGTCAGATGAAATACAAAAAAAGTTTTGGCAGGCTTACAATGAGGGCGCTCAAGACAAAAAGCGGTTTTATTGGCAGCCGACTTCCACACAGTTGCTAAATCTTCCTGACGACATTTTGTGCCAATTATTGATAGCTTGTTTTCAGTCAGACCAACACAAAGTGGAGCGGCTGCTTAAAATTCTGGAGCAGAGAAATGATTGTCCGAAATCTTTACGGCTGGTTTCCCAAATGAAAAAGCATACCGTCCGGAAGAGTATGATTAATCGGATAAAGTCAGTTTTTTGTAAAAAGTCCTGATTAAAGGCTGAACGTTAATCTATTATAAAAAAACGCCTTCTTAAAAGAAGGCGTTTTTTTGTGGTTAGGCCGCTCTTATCAGCCCGTGTTTTTTCTTGCCTTGAGATAGCTTAATCTGGCCGTCGACGATATCGGCAGCGGAGAGTTTATAGTTTTCGTCTGTTACCGCTTTGTCATTGATTTTCAAGCCGGACTGTTTAATTAAACGGCGTGCTTCGCCTTTGCTCTCAACAAAACCAATTTGCAAAAACGCGTCAATAACGCTCATCCCTTCAACACTGTTGACAATAAGTGTCGGCAACTCACCGCCGGCAGCCCCTTGTTCAAAAACTTTGGTAGCCGTTTCCTGCGCCGCGCGGGCTTCTTCTTCACCGCGGCAAATCTTCGTCGCTTCAAAAGCCAGAATTTTCTTGGCTTCGTTGATTTCTTTGTCTTGCAAAGCCTCCAAGCGTCTGACCTCGTCTATCGGCAGGTCTGTATAAATTCTCAGGCACTTGCCGACTTCCGCGTCGCCGATATTGCGGAAGTATTGGTAATAATCATAAGAAGAAAGCTTTTCTTCATTAATCCAGACAGCGTTTCCTTCTGATTTTCCCATTTTCTTGCCATTTGAATCTGTGATAATAGGGCTGGTAAAACCAAACAGCTCAACATCATATTTGCGCCGGCCGAGTTCCGTGCCTGAGGTAATATTTCCCCATTGGTCAGAACCGGCTATCTGCGCGCGGCAGCCGTATTTCTGATACAATTCGCAAAAGTCATATCCTTGCAGCAGCATGTAGTTAAATTCAAGAAAACTCATGGGCTGTTCTCTGTCCAGACGCGACTTGACGCTTTCCATGGTCAACATGCGGTTGACGGAATAATATGTGCCGACATCGCGTAAAAAGGAAAGATAATTGATATTCTTAAACCAGTCCCAGTTATCGACCATTTTGGCGTCATTGGCACCGTCGCCAAACTTCAAAAATTTGCTGAAAGATTTTTTCAGCCCTTTAATGTTTTCGGCCAGAACTTCTTCACTCAAAAAAGGACGCAGCTTGTCTTTGCCCGAGGGATCGCCGATACGCGCTGTTGCACCGCCGACCAGCGTTAGAGGTTTATGCCCGCATTTTTGAAACCAGCGCATCATCATCAAAGGAACGATATGTCCGACATGTAGACTGTCGCCGGTCGGATCCGAGCCCAAATATCCCACTGCCGGTTTTCCGCTCTTTTCGCATTCATACAAATATGTATCAAAGCCGTCTTCGTTAGTGCATTGATTGTAAAAGCCGCGCTCAACCATAATGTTGAAAAATTGGGATTTGAATGTGCTCATTTTTCCTTTCCTTGTTTTTATAATTAAATAAGTCTTAAGGATATTAACATATAAATAAAATAGTGCAATAACGGAGGTGAATTTTTTTCAATGGATGTCATCAAAACAATGCGGGCTGTCGGCCTGATGAGCGGAACATCTCTGGACGGCGTTGATATTGCCGTCATTAAAACCGATGGCGTGGACGTTTATGAGTTTGGCCGGGCTTATACCGTGCCTTATGAAGATGAGTTGAGAGAGAGTATCCGCTCCGTTTTGGGTATGAAACCCGATTCTCCCGAACATGTTTCCCGAATTAAACTGGTTGAAAACAGCCTGACGGCTTTTCATGCCATGGTGGTTAATGAATTTTTGGAAGGGGAAAGCGAACCTGTTGATGTCATCGGCTTTCACGGACACACGATTCATCATGAGCCGGAAAACCATTATACCTGTCAAATCGGTGACGGGCAGATGTTGGCTGACTTGACCGGGATTAAGGTTGTCAGCCAGTTCCGCACTGCTGATGTCAGGGCTGGCGGGCAAGGCGCGCCGCTGGTACCTGTTTATCATGCCGCTTTATGCGCGGAAATGGAAAAGCCGGTTGCCGTCTTAAATATCGGCGGCGTTTCTAATTTGACCTGGATTGGCGCCAATGGTGAAATGCTGGCTTTTGATACCGGTCCCGGCAATGCCCCTGTCAATGACTGGGTTTTCAGGCATGCAGGTATGCACATGGATTATAACGGAAAATTGGCAATCAGCGGCAAAGTGAATGAACATATCCTCTCAAGCTTAATGAAACACAAATATTTCGCCATGTATCCGCCCAAATCCATTGACCGCAATATTTTTAACGAAAAACTTGAGCACCTGGAGGGTTTGTCGCTTGAAGACGGCGCCGCCACGGCTACGGCCTTTGCGGCGGAAGCGATTGCTTATTCCATTAGCTTCTTTCTGCCGGAATCTCCCAAAAGCCTGATTATCTGCGGCGGAGGCGCCAACAATCCGACTTTGGTGCGTTTTATTCGCAGCCGTCTGCCGGAAATTGAGGTCAAAACGTCGCGTGATGTCGGTTGGAATTGTGATGCCATTGAGGCGCAGGCTTTTGCTTATCTGGCAGTTCGCCGTCTGGGCGGTATGCCGATAACTTTCCCGTCGACAACAGGTGTCCCCGAGCCTCTGCCCGGCGGTGAAATCAGCGAACCGAAATAAGTTATTCGCACCCCTCATAGTCTCCGTTATTTATATGATTTATAACAGCCTGTTTCAGTAGACTGTCACATTCCGGGGAATAACACATTTTTCCGCCGTTATTTACACCTGTTACATATCCGTGAACACCGCCTCCTGTGCGAGAAGAACCATCACTGCAAGTTGTTGTGCTGGAACACCAGGCCATATGCTGGGTCTGATTTGTATTGACTTTCTGCGATGTATAGCGGCAACTGTGCCAACATGTTCGACACGTCGGTCTGGGAGGTGCTGATTTACAGCAGGTTCTGGTTCCGCCGCAGCCATCGGAACAGGACTGTTCCCCGTAAGTACAGTTTCTCTCACTGCTTAACGGTGTGCAGCATTTAATTTCTTTTCTGCATACTGTTCCAAAATCAGTGTTAGCTGTGTCATAACATTTGCCTGAACTGGCAGAAATTTTAGAATATCCGTTAGGGCAGACGTCGCTGAAACTTTTGAAACAAGGTTTTTGGCAGTTAGTGTAAGCCACGATTTTGTTTTTCTGATTTTCATTTTCTTCTGGGGCCTCCAAAGAACCGCTGGAACAGATATTAGAGATAATCTTGTAGCATGGTGTGCCGCATTCCGTTTTGTAGGAAGATGCTTCGTTGCAAATGCCTCTATCCAAAGAATATCCGTTAGGGCAGATATCTTCGCATACAGTGCATTTGTAACATTTTTGACAGTTAGGTGTAGTCTCTCCGGTTTGTATCATGCCGGAACCGCAAGGCTGTTTTTGATAATTTTGCGGACAATCTTCAGAACAAATGCATTCTTTGACTTTGGATTTGTCAAACGGGCAAAAACCGGCAGGGGAAAATCCCGTTCCGCATTTATCCGCATCTTTTTTGTAACCTAGTTCTTCACATTTGACAATCGGGTCGATTGGCGGGATATCTGGATTGTCAGGTCCCGGAGGTGTCGGATTGTCAGGATTCTCCCAACCTCTTCCGTCGCACCGTCCGGCATCGGTAATAAAACAGACTGAGGCTGTTTTAAAAACATTCAGCTTATTATCCTCCCCTTGAGTAGGGGGAGCAAGAACTCCCCGGACTTTGTCCGGTTGGAGTTCTCGAGGGGGTATGAGTCCCGTAAGGGACAATAAGGATGAATTTTTTAATTCATACCCTCCCCATCCAATTCCGACTATATCCTTTTGTTCGGTTCGTTTCTCTCCCTCCCAAAGGAAAGTCTCATTGCTTGGCTCGCCAAAACAATTCACCGGATTGTTTTGGCTTCGCAGCCCGGTACTCAGGGAGAGAGCTGTATTGTGCCGGTTACCAGATTGTGCAGACGGCAAGTGTGGATAAGCAAGGTAAGGTGTTGTGTGTAGTGTGTTATGGGTACCTGACTTAGGGATACCGGAAAAAACATTAACAGAAGCACAAACATTGTCCGCTCCATACCAAATCAGGCACGAAGTTGACAGTAATATTACTTGGGAAATATTCTTCATCGTATCCTCCACACTTGTCATCACAAGGATACTATAGCATAAAAATTTCTACTGTTCAATCAATATTTTTAACGAAATGCGGAAAAAAACGACAAAGAAAAAGCACTATCTGAGCAACGCGCCTCATTATGCACCATCAATCAGCTGCTAACCGATGGGGTGAAGCTGCCCCAGCTTCCCCGCGGGGGCTCCCCGCCGCTCACCTCGCAGGTGCGCTTAGGCAGAGCCTGCCTCGCGAATGACTTCCTGTTTCAAAAAAAATCCCCGGGATTTCCCGGGGATTTTTGAGTAAACATATTATTTTGTTTTTTTCTGTAAGTCTTTAATCAAATCATCAACACCATTCGGTGCTTTTTTGATATATGCCGAATATTCATTGCGTGCCGTAATTGCTAAGCTGACATTTTCAATAATGATATCAACGATTTTGTAGCTGTCTCCGGTTTGTTTAACACGCCAAACAACTTTCGCCGGAGCCCCTTGATCCATGGGAACTTCCGTGTTAACAAAAACCTGATTGGCAGAATTAGACGGTGTTGTTCCCTGAAAAATAAACTTTCTGCCTTTAAATTCATCAAAACGTTTGGACCAGGTTTGAATGTTCAATTCCCGATAAGCGTCGATGAATGCTTCGCGCTGCGCCGGAGACGCTGTTCTCCAGTAGCGCCCCAGAACAAATTGCCCGATAAATTTCAAATCAAGCGCATTGTTAAATAGTTTTTCAAAACGGGCATCTTTTTCTTTTTGCGGGATATTGGCATTAATAATATTTTCAATGCCGTCTTTTGTAACATTTTTAACAAACTGTTCAGCGCCGTTGGCATTAACGTCTGCCTTTGCGGAAAATGTATTAAATAAAAAGCCTAAAGCCAATGCGGCTGCAATTAAATATTTTTTCATAAAAACTAACTCCTTAAACCCGTTTGTTTTTCTATGGATTAACTAATAATTCCGGCTTTTGGCCAGGCATCCGGTGATGAGCAGCCGGTTTTACCAAAAGTTCTTTGAAAACGTCTTCCTCTTCTTCCTCAATGCCAAAATCAAAGTCGTAAGTTGCGGCAGGGGAGGCGGACACACTGCTGACGCAGCCTTTGTTTTGTCTGTTCTGCATATAGGCAGATTTCATTGTTGCGTAAAAGTCTACGGAATTTCTTTCCAAGTCTTCGTACATGTCTACGTTTCTTTCCATGAGAGAAATAGCCTGCATTGCAGCATAACTGTAAGAAATTTTGGAATTAATGTTTGCATCATGGTTGGTTGCCCAGAAAACCGGATCCATGGCAAAGCCGAGCGACATACCGATAGCTGCACGCGGCGTAGATGAACCGAAAAACGGCAGAACAATATATGGCCCGTCAGGAATACACCATGTTGCAAAGGTATCGTCAAAGGATGTCGTGTCATTCGGCAGCCCCCAGCCTTCGGCAACGTCAAACATACCAAGTAAACCCAAAGTTGAGTTGATTACAAAGCGGGACAAAACGATACCGCTTTTTTTGAACTCTCCCTGAAGAATATAGTTACCCATTGAAATCGGTTCTCTGAGATTGGCAAGAACGCCGCTGACGCGATTACGGATAAAAGGTGTCGTAATAGCGCGATAGCCTTTGCTGACCGGTATCAGAACATAATCGTTAAAGCCGCTGTTGAAAGAAAACATTGCCCGGTTGTAACTTTCGAGCATCCCCTCATCCTGAGTATAATCGTCCATGGAGTCATCGGCATAAGCATGGCCGGTTGTGAGGGCTAAGGCGAAAACTGCGGCAAAAAACAGATTTTTAAACACCGGATAATCCTTTCTGGTTTCTAAATACTTAAATATTTTGGTACAACATACAGTATTTTTATTATGAAATCAATAAGAATAATTAACAAAAAATTAAGATTTCGCAAGACATATTAAAGATATCCCCTTTTTTTATGGACTAAACAGTATGTATATTTTTCATATCTCTGATATTCACTATTCCACAGACAATCCGGAAGGCCAGGCCAAGTTGGCCAAAATCGTTGAATCGATTAATTCTCAGGCGGTTAAGCCGGATGTTGTCGTTGTGACCGGAGATTTGGTCTGGAAAGAACATAATGAATATTATGAACCCTGCTTTCAGGCACTGAACAAACTCAATGCGCCTTATCTGCTGATAACCGGCAATCATGATTCGTCTGCAGGTTTAATTGACGCAATAGAAAAATACCTTCCGGCGCATCCCCATCCGGAAATGGATAAATATCTGCAATATGCCGTTGACATCGATTTTGTAAAGATAATTGCCTTGGATACATTTCGTCCCGGCCATGGCGGCGGCGATTTTAACGAAGAAAAAGAACGCTGGTTTATTGAGCAGCTGGAAAACAATCCTGATAAAAAACCGGTTGTCGTCCTGCTGCATCAGTTTACGCTTTCGACCGGTTCCGGCTTTTTTGACCTGCATCCCGGAAACTGGTTTGTCCCGTTTAACAATATTATAAAAAAATATCGTTCTACTGTTAAACTCATACTGTGCGGCCATTTGCACAATTCCCTGCATTCTGATATCTTCGGCGTGCCGATTGTTTCCGGATTCAGCACCAACTGGGCGGAAAGTCTGTTAAATTATAAAAAAAGCACGCCGGAACGCGACGCTTCCCGGCCCTTGGCCTATTTAATTCACAAGATTGAAGAAAACCGCATTACGACTTATACCGTGACCGTGCCGTAGGAATGTTACAAACTGGTAATCTTTTGTGTTTTGCATAAATTCATAAATTGCCCTAATATCCTCCTCAGTTGAAACATTTATGAGGAATGAAAAATGAATAAACCGAATTGCCCAATCAATTTGTTTGATGTCCAGAGCTCACAGAAAGTCATCGGACAGGAAAAGTTTCTTAAGGCATTTGAAACGATTTTGACACACGGCGGTTACTGCCAGGGTCCGGAAACAAAAGAACTTGATTCTAAATTAGCAGCGTTTTCAAAGTGCAAACATTGCGTTACCTGTTCATCTGGCACAGATTCCCTGATTTTGCCGCTGATGGCCTGGGATGTAAAAGAGGGTGATGCCGTATTTGTTTCATCTTTCACCTTTGTTGCTTCAGCCGAAGCACCGGCAATTTTGGGTGCAACGCCTGTATTTGTAGATTCTGATCCTGAAACCTGGGATATGGATCCGAAAGATTTGGAAAGAGCTATTGAAAATGTCAAAAAAGAAGGCAAACTGAATTTGAAGGCTGTTATTGCTGTTGATATTTTCGGCAACCCCTGCGACTATGACGAGATTAAGCGTATTGCGCATGCCAACGGCATGAAAGTCTTGTCTGATGCTGCTCAGGCTTATGGTTCAGAATATAAAGGCGTCAGAGCCGGTAATATCGCCGACATGACTTCCACATCTTTTTATCCGACCAAACCGTTGGCTTGCTATGGTGATGGCGGTGCCGTATTTACCAACAGTGATGAAGAACGCGATTTGATGGTTTCCTGCCGTGTTCACGGTATGAGTCCGGAAGATCACTATGACAACGTCCGCATGGGCTTGAATGCGCGCATGGATTCTTTCCAGGCCGCCGTTGTTCTGCAGAAACTGACAGTATTTGAACAGGAATTGATTGACCGCGAAAAAGTTGCCCAGCGTTATAACAATGAATTGAGCAGCTATTTCGGCAAGCAGAAAGTTCTTGATAACTGCAAGTCAGCCCGCGCTTTGTATACCGTTACTTGCGCCAATAACGATGACCGTGATGAATTGATGGTTTTCCTGAAAGAAAACGGCATTCCTTGCGGCGCTTATTATCCGCGCCCGGTTAATACCCAGACGGCATACCAGAAGTGGAACACGCGTTCATTGCCGGTTTGCGAAAAGCTTTCCAAGACTGTTTTAAGCATCCCGATGCACCCGTATCTAAGCGCGGAAGCTCAGGACTATGTCATCAGCAAGATGAACGAATTTGCCGCTAAGAAAAGCTCAAAAGCAGCTTAATTAAAGGTAAAAAAGACTGATAAAACCGGAAGTTTTTGCTTCCGGTTTTTTTTAAACGGAAGCCAACAGTTTCTTGTCGGCATCCAAACGGATTTTAGCGCCGAGCGGCAGGGCATAACGCGTAAAGCTATGGCTGTAGGGATAATCTTTAATAACCGGAACAGTCAGGCCTGAACAAAAATGTTTAATCATTTCGTCAACGCTTCCGTCGTCTTTATTGCGAATTGTGCATCCTGGAAAACCGCCGAAAACAATACCGCTAATTTTTTGAAAACCGGGATTCTGCGAAATCTGTTGCAGCATCAAATCCAGTTTGTAAAGTGGTTCTTCCACATCTTCAATCAATAGTATTTTCCCGCTCATATCCGGCATAAATTCCGTGCCGCAGAGATTGCGGAACAAACTCAGGCAACCGCCGATAAGCTTACCCTCGGCCGTGCCGCCGATAACTTTTTTTCCGCCCTTAAAGCAGAATTTTTCTCCGAACAGCAGCGTTTTGATTGATGAGTCAACTTGTCTGTCCAAACAGCCGCTGTGAAAGTCATAATTCAATGTCAGTCCGGTAAAGCAAACCTGACCGGTTTTAGCGATAATGGCATTTTGCACAGCTGTTGTGTCGCTGAAACCGATAAAGGGTTTAGGATTCTTTTTGATAATATTCCAGTCTAAAAGAGGCGGAATAAACTGGCTGCCGTCCCCGCCGGACGTCGCAAAAACAGCTTTAATTTCCTCTTCTTTGTAAAAACGCATAATATCTGCGGCACGGTTTTCCGCCGTTCCCGCCATATAACGGAACTTGTCAAAGACATGTTCTCCGAAGATAACCTCAAATCCCAGAGATTTCAAATAGTTGACACCATAAGCTATTTCCGCTGGTTTTACACTGCGGGAAGGGGATACCAAACCGATTTTATCTCCGGGATTTAAGGAATAATACATTTTTACAAATCCTTCAAAAGCTGACGGCTGAAATCGGGCAGGGAATTGTCCCTGGCGCCCATAATAACGATTCTGTCACCGTCCTGCGCATTTTTCAAAATAAATTCACGCACTTTTTCTTTTGTGCCGAGAAACTTGGCGTTAACACCGTTGTTAACGGCATATTGCACTAAATCTGCACCGGAAATATCGGCATCTTTAACCGGGTCGCGCATATAAATCTCCGGCATCAGCAAAATATCGTTTTTGCTGAGAACCTTGCCAAAAACAACGCCGTCTTCCTCACCGGTCGTCCGGGCGGAAAAAGGCTTGTGCGACTGATACATGACAATCAGTCGTCCCGGATACTCCTTGAGAGCGGAAAGCGAAGCCTCGATTTTGCTGGCATTGTGGGCAAAGTCGTCAATCAGGGTAATGTTGCGGCCGTTGGTTCCGGCAATTTCCAAACGGCGCTTAATCCCCGTAAAGCCCTCCAGAGCCTTTGCCGCTTCATACTTGTCTGCACCGACCATCATGCAGGCGCTGATTGCCGCCAGAGCATTGGATACGTTAAACTTGCCGATAAGCCGCAGATGAAATTCCCGTCCGTCAATTTTGTAACTGACGCCTGTTGCTTCAGCCTTAATGTCCGTTGCGTAAATATCCGCGTCCGGGCTTTTGATTGAGAAGGTAAATTTGTTTTTATGTTCCAGTTTGCTGGCCAGCGGACAGTCCGCATTAACAATAATGCCGTAGCGCGCATGGTTGGCAAAATCGGTAAAATAAGCAACCAGCTCGTCAATGGAAACATGGTCATGTGAAATATTGTTGATTAAGGCAATATACGGACGATAATTGCGAATGGAACCGTCGCTTTCGTCAGCTTCTGCCACGCAAATGTCGCCTTCGTTATAAATAATGTTCGGCAGACCTTTGTCGCTTTCATAATCCCGAAGCATACCGCCGTTAATCATGCACGGTTTCTTACCGAGCTTGTCAAGAATGTAGCCTATCATTGCCGTTGTTGTCGTCTTGCCGCTGGTGCCGCCGACAGCAATATTGTATTCATACTGGTGAAAAAGCTCAGCCAGAAGTTCGGAGCGCTTTTTGATAGGAATATTTTTGCTCTTTGCCGCCAAAACATCAGGATTATTGTCCGGAATAGCAGAGGAGATGCATAAAAATTCCATATCATCGTTGATGCCGCTGCCGTCCTGAGGAATGATTTTGATACCGGCCGCTGTCAGGGCTTTGAGATTGGCATGGTCACGCCCGGCGTCAAAACTCTGATCTGAGCCGTATACCTCATATCCTTTTTTGAGCATAATCTGCGCCAAAGCACTCATTCCGTTGCCGGAAACGGCACAAAAAGCAACTTTATTCATGATTTAATTATCCTTATTTATCGATTCTTACAAAGCTTGCAATTCTTTTAGCTCATTTTCTTTAAGAATCTTTAAATTTCTGTAATCAATCACCAGATAAAATTTGTTGTTTCCTTCAACATTGACGGCCAGTGCCGCTCCGATGTCGTTTCCTTCAAATGTCGCATAAACGTCGGCCGTGCCGTTAACAAGTTCCTGTTGCAATTTCATATTGTTTTGCAATGTTCCCGTTCCGGTATAATTTTGTTGGGCATTGCCGTATTTCTGAGCAAGAAGATTGTAATATTTATCATAAACTTTCATAATCTTGGCAGCATTTGGCGTTGTATCTTCAATAGCATTGCCATAAGCTAAAACCCGCCATAAACGGTTGTCCATCCCAAAAACGGCAATCACCTTGTCAAAACCGCCTAAAGCATTGGGCAGGTTCTGAACTTCATAGGCGCTGACATAATCTTTAAGTTCTGTCGGCGTGAGCGTAACGCCGAGCGCTTCCGTCTCACTTTTGTTTGCACCCCACACCAATCCGAACGGTGCTTGTCCGTAAGCTTCTTTGGCTTTTTCAATTTCCGCACTGCGGCGTTCCGGCTGCTCAATGTCTACGGTCAATGCAGCCGGTTGGCGGTCGAGCAGTTGAGCGGCACTGTTCTTGGCCTTGTCTTCGACAGCCTGCTGTTTGACTTCGTCAGAAAAGAGAATGTCTTTATACATATTTTCCTGTTGTGCCTGGCTGTAACCGGCAATAAACGGAACTGCCGCCAGCCCGGCTGCTAAAATCAGCTTTTTATTTTTCATTTTATCCAAATCCTTTAACAAAAAAATTGAACACTGTTCAGAATTGTTTTATATGTAATATCATAGAGTTGAAATTACAAATAATTTGTTAAGATAAATCATGTTGGAAAATAAAGAAAACATTCGTCCGTCGCTTCTCTCCGCCGGACTCCGTCTGGTTGAGGAAAAGGGCGCCGAATATCTTACGGCGCGCAAATTGTCAGAGGCGTCGGGCTATTCTGTCGGCACAATTTATAACCAGTTTGCCAATATGGATGAGTTTATCTGCGCGCTTAATCTTGAAACGCTGCGGGAATTGCAGGAACGGATGGAGCGTTTCCAGCCGGAAAAGAATGCCTATAAAAACCTCAACACTTGGCTGGATGCTTTTGTTGCGTTTGTCCTCTCCAATGCAAACCGCTGGTTCTTGCTGTATAATTTTCATCTGAAAGCAGAAAAGCTGCCGCATGAATATAAAGAGGCGATTCTCCATCTGCTGCGTTTGTGGGAGCCGTCGTTCAATGCAGTCTACTCCCGTCTCAATCCGCGCAAGCGCCGTCTTGCCAGGCAGGTTCTTTGGCTGAGCCTTTTTGCCGTAAGTTCCTTTCTGACAACCAAAGCTATTGATGATTTAGGCCTGGTGAGCCGCAAAAATCTCTGTAAATTGTTGTTGAATACATACCTTGCCGGTCTGGCTGTTTTGCGAAAGGGATAAAAATGGATGCCGTTATTGAAGCGCTGGACCGTTTGCTCCTTTTTCTGAACCGGGAAGATATTGTTGGCAGTTTTTTTGACAACCGTTTTTTTACCATTCTTTCTGTTGTTTTGCTGATGCGCATGAAGTACTCGACCTACAGCAGTATGTGGTTAAGCGCGCTGGTTAATATCCCGGGAACGCTTTTGCATGAAATCATGCATTTTGTTGTGGGTTTGGTTCTGAATGCTCACCCGTGTAATTTTACTGTTTTTCCCAAGAAAAACGTTTATACCGGCGATTATGTCATGGGCAGCGTCGGCTTTCGCAACATAACCTTTTATAATGCCGTTCCGTCAAGTATGGCGCCGCTTTTGCTGCTGCCGCTGAGTTTCTACATCAACCGTTATCTGCTGCCTTATGTGCCGTACTCTATTTTGGGCTATGTGCTCTACGTCTTGTTGCAAACCATAATCATTGAAAATGCCATTCCCTCCCGTGCGGATTTCAAAATTGCGTTTTCTTATCCGCACGGTATTCTGCTCTATACTATTCTTTTCCTGTCATTTCTGCTGATGTTGTAATGTCAAAATTCAATAACGGGTCGAATTAGAATTGAACGATCTAATCCCAGATAATAATCATCGTATCTGAAATAACCTAAAGGATATAATACGCCGGCATCATGAAGCCACCCCCAATGATATATATTGGAGGAAGGATTGCCGATAGCAGGAGCGGTATCTTCATTTTTTATTTTTTTTCCGAGTGTTGAAGAAAAGTAGAAAGAAGGAGATTTATAAAATAACTGCCCATTAACTTTTTTTATAATGTTATTGAATTTCTCGTAGTTTTTATAAATTTCACGTCCTATTCCGGCAGCCGGTAGACACCATTTTCCTTTTGTATTTTGTGCGTTGCTCGGAGCATATTGAGAAGCCGCTCTTGCTATAGAAAAATATCCATCAGGATAATATCCTTGGTTGCCAGATGCATCAATTTTGTTATTTATTTCGTTTAATTTTTGAGTGTTTCCACAGCTGTCAAAATCATTTAGAGCTTCATCATGATTTTTGTTTGCAGAAAAATAATAATCTTTAAATATCTGGCAGACTCGATCAGAAATAGAACTTCCTCCTTCGAAATTACAGCTTCTTACTTGGCTTGAACTTACAGATTTGTACACATTATCTAGAGCTATGGCTTGTCCGCATCCATCAGAACTAATGTAAACTACTATTCCGATCGGCGTTTTGCCGCTAACTTTATCAGAAGAGCAGGTACCGTCGCTGTTTAAAATATCACCGATAGAACAGTTTTTAGCATACCCGGTACAAGTTCCCAAAGTTCCGTTTGATGGAGTGTTTACTTTTTCGCATTTTCCGCTTTTCCATTCGTAACCGGAGCTACAGGAACAAGACGTATATTTACCATGACATGATTGTCCTATCCCTTCAATATAACCGATTCCCGCGCAATCGTATGTAAAGCCGGATTCTGCGCAACTTCCGCTAAGACAGATGTAAGAATTCCCGAAGGGACACTTTATGCCGCCGTTCGGGCAAGAGGCTTCGGTATATCCC
>ENA-ORTS01000886-ORTS01000886.1-human-gut-metagenome-genome-assembly--contig:-NODE-886-length-22407-cov-3.115515_pt1 | contig 22407 bp, 21 predicted proteins | sample MGYA00241911_ERZ509186 | MGnify/ENA primary metagenome ERZ509186 (study PRJEB26280, sample SAMEA2338852) | human gut metagenome | biome: human gut; feature: human-associated habitat; material: faeces...
AGATTGATTATCATTGATAAATCTAGCAAATATTTCATAAGTGCTCATAGACTTATCGAATAGATAGCTATACTTATCATACATTTCAACAGTCTGTTGATCAAAAGATTTCTCATCAGGAGACATTTCTTTATCAAACTTAAATTTCACTGTTTTATCAGTACGATAATATTCTTTAATTATATTTAAAGCATCTTGTGTATCGTAATTCGATACACATTTTAATCTTATATAATCAATACCTTCCTTTTCACGAAGATCGTTTATATAAGATATAACCTTCTGAGGATCTGTCATAATAATATCATCTATAGATATAGTATCATATCTAAAAGAATGAACCGGTTCTTTATGGATATAATAATATCTAGTATCCATATCATATAAAACTAATTGAAATCCTTTGGTTTCTTCTTCTCCGAAATTCCAGCGAATAGGTGACCCATTATAATAGCAAAATCCATGAACAGCTGGGCCAGTATGAACATGACCTGCCACAACAGGACCCATACAGCAGCTAAAATCAGAAGGACTGAATATTTTACTCTCTCCCATTTTGTTATCATATATTGCTCCTTCTATCGAACCGTGCATAAACACCATATCATATGCACCTGATTCGTACAGTACTTTAGAGTATTCATCATCGGTTACATTGTATAATTCTGGAATACATAACACTCTGCATCCATTTATATATTGGAACTGTATAGTTTCAACAATACGCAAATCAACTTCTTTGTCTTTTAGATATGGATAGAATAATCTGAGCTGATCAGCATCATGATTCTTAGTTCCTAAGATTAAAATAAGAACAGTATGAATCCCACGTTTAGCGTTATTTTTACATACATTATACAACTCTTTAAAAAAAAGATTAGCATATAATGTAGTATCAGTGTTTGACATAAATAGCCTATCAAAGAAATCTCCATCTATAGATATGCAATCTAATGGTAAATCTTTGATTCTATCTATAAATTGCTCTTTAAGAATATTAAATTCCACTTTGGGATCTATCTTCCCAAAGTGTAAATCCGATATGTGAGCTTGCATGGAGATACCACGTTTAGTGGTATACTCCAAGTTAATATTACTCAGCGAAGTAGTGTAGTGGAACGGTCTCATGAATATCCTCCTTTAATTCTAAACACCATATAGACCTCATCTTAATGCAATACCACATAAAATCCTTAATAGTATTGAACAATTCTGGTGTAGATCTTGGTGTTAATAATTTATAATGAAATAATTTAGCAGTATACTCCCTCTTAAAATTTGTACACGTATCATATCTATACACTTTTATAGCATTTTCATTCAATATGATTACATACTTAATTCTTCTGTCTGAATTAGCATCATCCATAACCATAAAAGAGAGTTCATATTCACCATCCATTAACGGAGCTGTTTCGATATGACTCATTAAACGATGTCTATTTACAATGACACCTTCTGTTTGTTCGTCAAAGAACATAAAGAATTTTCTTTCATTGGTATACCAGCCAAAGAAATTCTTAATCTGTTCTGGTGTCAGTTTATCAATACTATTAAGAAATTTCATAACTTCATAAATCTTTATATGGTTGTCTCTAAGTTCTAAAGTTTCTGCAATCTGTTTCTTCACAATTTCTAAAATTCTCATGTTTATCTTCCTCTCATGTAATCTATAATGACATCTATCATTATTCCGTAACAAAATTCACCATAACCTTGAGCGTTATTAATTTTTAATACATCGAATGAAATTTCTTTATTTTCTTCTCGCTTGTCAGTTATGTATATCAGTTCATCTAAAGGAGATTTGGTTTCTACTATAACCATCTCTTCACCTTTTTTAAATTTGATAGTATAAGTGTCTATGATGCTTTTCACTTCTAATCTATCATCTTTTATATTCATTGCAAATGCTGCAAATGAATATATGTCTTTTTTTCGTATGAGTGTAACATATTTTTTTGATTTCTTAAGCATCTTACACATTGAATTACAATGAATGATATATGTAAGTCTGCTCAATATATCACTCTTCTTGAGATCATCTTTTAATGATCGTACTTCAAGAATCTGTTGATATGGTAATTCCATCATATCAATCCTCCTTTCTTCTGTATTCATAATTATAATATATAATTATAAAATCCTCTAATAACGCAATCCAAAAATATCTTTAGATCTTGTTTCTATATAGAATCTATTATAATATGAATATACCAATGATATGAAAAATCGTTCACACTCATTGATATACTGAATATTTTGTATGAGAGTTAGATCTATAACTTGTTCTTCGAAACAAACTACTTCTTTATTTAATTTTAGAATAAGTATACCATCAACAGTAATTCCATATTCAGTATATAGACTTCTTCTATATGCAGCTGTTTGAAGATGATATTTGTAAGAAAAATGATTGCTTGTTTTGAAATCTATCAGAAATATCCTTCCATCTATTTTTAATAGCATATCTAAAGTGCCACCATAGTATTTACATACTAAAGGCTGTTCTTGCATTAACACTTCTATATCATGAGTAGATATTATATCCCACCATTCTTTAAAAGACATAAATGCATTTTTCATTTTATACTTATCGGAAATATTGTCTACATCTGAAAAAGTTTCTACATATCCAGTAGAAACATATTTTTCAATAGCATCATGAACTCTGGTCCCAATATTTGCAGAATTTTCACTGAATTTATTGTGGTCCATATGTTTTACACGACCTATATAATTAGCCCAGTTCATCAGTCCATCTGAATGAATCATTTCTTTTAAAATAGAAGTCACTCTAGGAACTCTTGAACCAAAATAAGAATAAGGAGATTCAGTTATATCGGTATTATCGAGAAGAAGATTCATCTCTGTAATCAGAGATGAATCATTTATAGTATTATAAATAAATGGTTTCATTAATTATTTTCTCCCAAGTATTTTATTAAACAACCTAGAGAAGAACGATGGATTTTTACTATTATTATAAGCTAAATCTGTATCAGTATATCCAAGCTCTTCTTCAGTGTAATTGTTCTTATAATAATCTTCTCGATCATACCCATAAGGTCTAACTGTACTACCAAGGAAGTATGCAGCATAGAAATCTTCCTGAAGCTCTCCCAATACACCTACCTTTAACGTAAGAATTCCGAACGAAGATTCGTCCTCATCATCGTATACTCCAAACTGTAATCTTGACTGTTTCTCTACCAAGTTCTGCTCAATCATTTGATCTAACAGTTCGATTGCCATATTTGCTAACGGTAAATCATCAAATATGAAAATGTTGTATGCATTATTTTCATGATCGATAACAATTTCACCAATATGTAAATTGTCGCTCTTATAATCGGTAATATAGATATTATCTATCATATCGGTGACCAATGCAAAGTATAAAGGAATTTTTCCTTTTAATAACATTTTTGCTCCTTTTAATTCTTGGATATCTGTTTCATTCATCGGAATATTGTAACAAAACATAATTAAAATTTCCTCCTTATTTTTCTTTATTTAAAAGTTACAGACCTAATAAATTTACATAGTTTAACATCAATGTAAATATACGGAAATAGGAGGAATTAGATATGAAAGCATCTATTAAAACCTATGATAGTTCTTTCCTCTACGGCAAAGCTAACTATGGAAAAGGACTTTATGAATATATCATAAAGTCAGAAAGAATCGACAAAAACGATCCGAGTTTTGATGACGTAAGATATATGGTTAAGAAAAACCAAGTCACATCTTGTTTAGGTCTATTATTAGATCGAAAATCTATTGTTCTTATGATGCCAAGCAAGCCTCAATCAAGAGCATTTAAAGTTTTGGCGGCTAAAGATGTAAAAGAAGACAAAAGCACAAAAGTATTCATTGATGTTTCTGATATCATCAGTTTCAGAGATGGAAAATATACAATCAAAAATGCAGATATCGATAAATTGATTTCATATCTCGCATGTGCATTAAATACTTTGATCTATCACACGGATCCTAGTATTATCATGAACAACAATTCTCTTATAGTATCATCTACAGAAGCATTTGCTAAAATGTGTACAAATATCATTGACTATATGAGAATAGGTGGAGTTGATAATATCAGAGCTAAAATGTTATATATTAGCTCAGTGTATTATCAAGTAGGAATCTTATTAAAAGATGATAATGATTCTGTTGAACAAAAAGCTCTTAAGATATCTAAATTATCTAAAAGGGAAGCAGAGATGATTAGAGTGCAAGCTCCAGCATCATCTTTTGAAAATATTAATTCATTTGTAGAATGTATAGCTAAAATTTTAAGGGTAGAAGATGCACTTAAGATAGATAACTTCATCGACAAATGGATCTTTTTATATGGAACTGGAACTCAATTCGCAACTGAGATCTATACAGCATTTGCTAATACTATTATTAACGCATATGTAGGCGCATATCTTAATAACCAAAAGCAAATCGAAAAGATAGCAGGAAGCAGCATGGTTGAGTTTTGTAATACTTTATTCAGAATTGGAGGAGACTTATTGTAATGGCGGTTTCAGTACAAGATATCGCTGGATTGAAAAATAAAAAGATATATGAAACCTCTAACGAAAAAGTAGTATTAAGTAAAGACTTTGACAAAATTATTCATAGCCCACAGTACACAGTACTGGGGTTTATGAATGGTTATATGTATGCTAGTACTGGATTATATCTGGTAAAAAATACTATAGACGGAGAGTCTATAGCAGAAATTAAGCTAGAAGTTGAACATGCAACTTTCCACGAAGGCAGCAAATACTTCTATGCTTATATCGAAAATACTGTGTATAAGATAATACAGAATATGGAGATTGAATGGTCTAAGAGTTTCGAAGATAATATTCAATCTATCATAATGGACGTTAAAGGTGCATTATACATTGTTTTTGAATCCAGTAGGGATATAAGAAAATTTTCAGATAATGGAGAAGAAATCTCTATTATCGATGGATCTGATGATCTAAAAAAACATGTTAAAATATATAATTGTTTTATTTCTAAAGGAGCTGGATGGTTATATGTTATAGGAACAGAATATTGGGATTATAATGATAAAGCCAGAAGTTTCATTGATAAGTACAATGTACGTACTTGGGAAAAAATAGATAGACAGATAATAGCATATGGTGAAAATATAGATAGAGATGATCCTCAATATATGTATGATACATTTTCAGTTGTTGGTGATTATATTTATATCTATGCAATGCAGTTTATCTCGAAGATAAATATAAAAGCAGTAGAATATTGGAGATATATCGGAGGATATAATCCATCTACTGATACTTTTGATAAAGTAGCTCATATAGAATTTAGTGATAATCCAAAAAATGAATATCTCTATTTTGCTGAAGATTTATATAGTTCTAATGGACATAGTTTTGGTAAAATGGGATTAAACGGGAAGACCATATGGAAAATAACTATGACTGATAGTGTAGATGAAATTGATTTCAAAATATGCGTATATCGAAATAGAATCTATACTACTCATAGAGCTATGGTTCAAACTAAAAAAGGATATATATTATCTCTTAACGATGATCAGGTTTTATTCAAAACAAGAAATGGTCATTTGATAGAGATAGTAGATTTTAATGCCGATGAGATATACTCTCCAAATAATTATTATGGAATGTATCTTTTAGCAGATGAAATTAAAGAAGGTATACCTAAGATAGTATATCATCCTTTGAGGCACGATGACGGTGATGTGATTAATGAAAATGGAGAGGTATTATTATTACCAGAAGAAAACTTCCATTATACTGATCCGGAAAACTACAATTATAAATATTTGCTTTGTTCTGATTATAGAATAGATGCGAATGAATTTAGTATAATATTTGCTAAAAACTATAAACCGGTTATAACAAAATTAAAGAATGTGATTAAAACAAAACAGCCATATCTTCCAGATAGAATGCATGAGTTTATTTTATCTATGCCAGGTAATAGGATTGATACTATGCAAGACTATGACTTGATTAGAGCTAGATTTAAATATTCTTATGATAGATATCTTCTAGCTGATAGAAACATGTTCTTCACAGAAATTATCACAAAAGATTTAGGTCTTACTATCATAACCAAGAAAAAAGGATATGCTATTGTAAGAAAACAAAGAGATATCTATACTTATCTCTTATCTAAATTCGACGATGTAAACCTTTTGGAAGAATGGTTAAAAGAGAATGGAGTTCTTGAAACTGCTCTTCCTAAATACGTAGGAGATCTTATACATCATACAATGGATATGATTCAATCTATTCAGATGGCAGGAACTCCAGTACAATATGATATACAGCCGTTCAAACAGCACTCATACTGGTTTGATGGTTACGAGTTTCCTAATAATACTTGGGGAACACAGATATTTTCTTGCACAAATCTTCCTTATGATAAGAGAAGATGTGTTAAAACAGCGTATATTGACAGTTTAGCTAATATGATTAAACGTCAAGAAATTCGACCATTACTGTTATTCTTAAACGGAAAAGCTATTAAATGGTCAGATGTAACTATAGTAAGAGATTGGTCATATAGTTATCTTCTTATAAATAATACAGATCCATATGAAACCGATTTGTCATGTATAGTATTCCCATGTGATATCAGATATGGAGAAGATAATAACTGTCTAAAAGAAGATGTATGTGATACTTATTTCTATTTCGACGAGAATGGATTGCTTACAAACGATAGGGATAGAGTATCTATTCGTATGGAAGTTATAGATAAAAATATTGTTGGCGGCACATTCAATTACGAAAATAGATACATTGAAGTTGAAAATAAATATACTCAAAGAGCAAGCGAAAGAAATATATTCACTTTCGAAAGCAATGCTCTATTTCAAGATAGTAGATTCTATATCCAAGAGCATGGTAAAGATATATTCACATATCTCAGAGATACAGAAGGAGTTATCTTCAAGACATTCTATTGGATAAAAGCAAATGATTATTATGGAAATATATATAAGATTCCAGATGGAAGTTATACTAAAGATAAGATGATAGTCGATGCTAAAGGCGGAGACTCATCCGAAGTAGATAGCTTTAAAGCTCCATTCAACTATCATATGTATAGATATAAGACATATGCAGAGAATGTTGCTGAAGCTGTAACTTATATTATGGAATATGACATGAGTCTGCTGATTCAATACTATAAAGATCAGGCTAAAATTCAATCATATACATTTACGGGAAAATATCTCATTGATAGAGTTCCTGCAGATGGAGGCTGGCTGATAATGCCTAGAAGCAGAAAAAGAACATATGACGACTATATCATCGTATTTAGGAATAATCATCTTTATGAATATTATAAAGAGATTCAATATGATACTCATAACTTCAAAATACCTATATTTAACCATGTAGGTAGAGATGATATAATTGAAATTGTTCATTTTAAAGAAGTGGACAACTCATATTACAGTTTAACTATAGATCCTAAGAAACCAGATTATTTACCAGAAGGGTTGAGATATGATAATTTCTTATTATACGCTAATAGCCCATCTGGAAAAGAATTCTATGATGAATTCTCTGTAGAAAACAGTGTTCAATATGACGTTGAATTTGCATATAAAAACAATTTCAATGGAAAGAAATATCTGAATACTGAATTTAAATTGGAAGATTCTTATTACGAAGGTAAGAAGTTGAACATGTGCTCTAAACGTCAATTTAGACATATGTATTATAATATTTTCTACGATAGAGATTCAGTTAATTTGGATCCATCATTTAGATTTTGTCACGATAAATCTAAATATATGATCTTTAAAAACTGGATAGCTCTCACTCAATCTGATTGGGATTTGAATATTATGACTACAGAATCTCCAAAGAAATATATATCAATTACTTTCAATGAAGAGTTACACGAAGGAGATAATATAGAAATATTCTACCTTCCAATGTCATACGACGAAATTGATATTACTGGAGATATTGATCAAGAATTATTTAAATCTCCTAACAATGATATTCAAATCAATAGCGAAAGATTAGGATATGTGTTCGATAAAGATCTATATATGATCTCTATAGATGGATATAAGGTTAATTACGAATTTATAGAAAATATAAATAATCATAGATTCAGATTAACAAAACCGTATACTGAAATTATTAAACCAGATGCTCCGTATCCTAGAGTTATGCCAAGGGTTATATTATACAGATTCTTGCAACCAGATCAATTACTTAGCAAATTATATAGCTATAGCGATAAATGGTCAGATGCAGTTGATGGGTTATCCCCGAAATCATATGAAAATCTGTTGATAGAACACACAAAAGTATAAAAAAATAAATCGGTATAGGGATAATCCCTATACCGATATCTTTATTCTAATTTTCTTCTGGATAAGAAAAAACTTCATCATACTCTCTGCCATGCATTGGGTCGAATGTAACTGTTAACTCAACATGTGCTGGAGCATCTACTTTTACTTCAGAGATATAAATTTCATCTCCTCCTACATCTACACTTACTCTATTTTCACTTGTAGTTGCACACATATTCAAAGTGTCTTTTACAGTAACAAATCCTAATACAGGACAAGTTAATACTGATGTAAATGTTTCTTTACTTGAATTTAAAAACATCCACTTTACTTCCCCATATATGGATGCAAAAGCAAGTACTATAAGTTTTTCACTCTCCTTTTTTGAAAATGAGAGTTCGTCTTTCAAGTTTCTAGATAAATAAATTTTCTTCATAATTATTCTCCTAATATTTATTTTATAGTAATATTATAAGTGTTTATAGCACTTCCCTTTTCTATCTTTACTAACTGAATTAAGTCAGTATTGATAACAACACTATTAGATTTTCCATATATCTCAATCTGTTTAGCTCTAGAATCTATTCTAATTCCAGTAGCACTACAATATGGAACATCGTTGATATTTAAAGTTCTTGGATTGGAAAAAGTAAAAGAACCTATACCATTCTTTATAAATTTTCTCTTAAGAACCGGACTATTATAGATATGATCATCTATATTAAATACTCCCTCTTTCATTCTTTTTTACCCTCACTTTCTCTTAATCTATCAGAAGCAAGATTATCAATATTAGCTAAAGTTCTATTGATATATAACAGATCTGCATATATAGCTATATCTGAAACCTTATCTTCTACATCTCTATTTACTCTGATAACAAAATTCTCCCAATCAATATAGATAGGAAGATCCTGTTGACCATTGTAAATCTTAAGATCCATAAACAATGATGGAGATAATCCCAATGCAACCGTATGCTCGATAACTCTTTGCAAATCGCTATTACCTAATAATTCTTTGAAATGAATTTCATCGATATGCTTAGAATCATCATTCCATTGAGTAGTGAGATATTGATCCCAACCTTTCTCATTAGTTTCCGGAGGCTTAACACTGATGATTTGATACATAGCTTTAATATCACCAACTTCTTTATTCATAATTCTATGCTCAGCCATAGAATAATATGAATATATGGCAGGTACAGAAAATCTTAATACAGGATTAAACTCTAAATGGAAATTAGAATCTAATGATCCTTGTCTTTCTCCATCATCGATCTGCACTCCTTCTAAACAAGATATATGAACATGGCAGTGTTTTATACGAATAAAGAACTCGCATCTTCCATTGATAGTTCTCATCTTATATAAAAACGGTAATTTAGAATACCTATTTAAATAATTAAGAAAAGATACTACATCTTTAATATGATACTGGGAGTTCTTGTCTTTAATCGTCTCAAATCCCATATCTATAGCCAAAGATAAAATAATATCATACGGAACATGACAATCCATATCAATAAAATGAGTCTGTGTAGAACCTATTCTACAATTTATCTTTGTATATTCTAAAAGATCTAATTGCTGGGCTCTACTCTTTACTCTCATTTTAATATTAAATGGCATTTCTATTTCTTTAAACATAATCCCTATAGCAAGATTGCTTCCTTTATCATGAAAGAATCTATCATCATAATATGGAGATCTTCTGGTATAAATATCTAATCCACCCTGGATTAGATCTACATTCTCTCTATTGTAATCAGTATTGAGAGAAGGATTAATAGCAATAGCAGGTTTCTCTATCTGTTGCTGAATCTTTTTAAATTCTCTGTAATCATCATATACATGCTTTCCTCCAACATGTACAGTTTTAAAAAAGTTTTTAGGATACGTATTTATTAACCAACTCTTCATATATTCTATAGCTAAAGAATAACCATGAACTGAAGATGGTATTGAAATGTACTTATTTAATTTAATATCTGGAACTGCAAATATATCTTTAATTCCAACTATAGCTTTACCCATTATAAGCACCTCCTATTAATTAAATGTACCTATACAATCAAAAAAGAAGATAGAGTGGGTTTAACCCCCACTCTATCATTTTTATTCATATATATCATAGATTTTAGTTCTCTTTTTAAGCTTATCTAAATAGATAATAGCAATGTCATCTTGATATGTAAGTCCTCCGATATCGTATATAGACATAGAATTCTCTACAAATATTTTACAATTGTCTGGAGGTATTCTCATAGCACTATCAGAAACAAGTTTTAACATTTGCTCTGCAGTAACTAAGAAGTTTGATGAAAATATATCTTTAACTTTATTATTTGGATCTCTTCTAGAATCACAAATAATACTATAATCTGAAGTATCGTTACAAAAATCTACCTTAAAAGGATATAATAATTTCTGTTCTGATACATCTTTAAAAACAACATATTTCTTTCCAAGTGATTGCAATATTTCTTTAAAAACTTTTAAATCCATTTTAATTTTCTCCTTCGTATTTAATTATAATTTTCATATCTTCTTCATCTATTCTTAAATTTTTAACTTTATACATTTTAAAAACTGTACCAAGAGGACCGTTTTTAAATTTAACTTTAGATTCAGAATTAATAGACCCATTATCATCGTATTGTATATGTATATCGGTGCACATGATAGTTGTTTCTATAGATAAAGATCGATTGTTGTATATTTTGAGAGCAAATATCATTATTTTATCATAATGATAATGAAGCTCTTGACTCTTATCTATAGTTGTGTTATCGAATAATTCTCTTTTCATATACCATTCTCCTATGTATATAGTGTTATTGTATTTTCTGTAGTATCAATATCCATATGCAAACAATGATAAATTTCAAAAACTTTTTTACCTGTTAAATCTGGAATAAATGATACAGAGATAAATTCACTATGAGGTTCTCTTTGAATTATAATTGTAGTGTCGGTAATATAACACTGCATCAAAGTCATGCCAACATGATTCAATCTAACTTTATATGTTTTTGATTTTTCGTAAAATAACTCTTCATCAAAATTTGAATAGTTAATAATTTCTATCATACTTATTATCTCCTTAAAAATACTGGGTAGAATTATTCTACCCAGTATAATATTTTAATTAATATGATTCCACTTTGCTTTGATTCTGGCAATATTGGCTTTATCATTTTCATCATACACTCTTCTTCCAAGCATAACTAAAGAGTTAGCATTAATAAGTGTATCTTTCTGATGATTAACAAGATTGCTAAATAATCCATCATTTCTACTAATATAGAAAGCATTACGCGGATTAAATACCTCGTATGCACGTTCATAAAATGCTCTGTTTATGATATACAAGAGGTTTAAAACGTCACCGTCAACGGATTGTACCAGGTCTGGTCAAATTAGAACACCCCAGATCTGCTCTGACAGCCTTTACTGTCGCCTAAGACTATACCTCCAGCCGCGAACATAAAATTCGTTAGGCTGCTTCATTATTGGATTTAAGGTGGATTTATTGCAGCTGTACCACCACTTACAATATCACTATTGTAAGATCTACTCTACTCTCTTCGTGTATTATTAATACCTTATTTTCAACCCCGCTACTCTTATAGACTAATATAAGAGTAGCTCTTATGGGTATATAGATTTCGACAGTCGTTGAACCTTATTCTTATTTAATTATAATAGTTATAGTATCTATGAGAAGTCGATACATTAGTAGGTCGTTTTATTAAATGCTTTATAGGTTTGGTAATATATGTATCAGTATTACCTTTACATACATCATCAATATAATTCCTAAAAAGTTTTCTATCTTCTAATTTAATATCAAAGATATCACAAAACTCTTCAATATCATAATCATTTCCATCTGTAAGATATTTACAAACTTCCATAGTCATTTCTGGACCATATCGTTGCACTCCTTTTAATCCAGGTATATCATATTGAGATCCAATATCAAGATACGTTTGACCTCTATGAATCTGTCTCAATATAGCTGCAACTCTATTTCTCTCTTTTCCGAAATCATAGCCTAAATCGTTTAAAATTTCAGTATTAGAACAACCATCTTCCATCATTTTGCACATATGATGAACAGTCTGATTAGATAAATAACTTCTAGAATTATTTTCGCATTTATAATTAGCAAGACCAGTATCCAAAGCATGTCTAGTATTCTCTGATATAGTAGCCCATTCTAAATTACCAATAAAATTATTGATCTTGATACCATCTTTATGATTAGGTACATATAAGCTACTTTCTAGGATAGGGTAGAATGACATTAGCTCTAATTTGTGCACACCTGTAAAACAAGTTTTCCAGCTAACTAATGTGATATTAACCCTATAATACCCTCCTTGATCTAGATATTGACTAATTAATCTTCTATACCTGCATGAATACAATCTACCATAATTACTAATATAATAATATGGTAGCACTGTGGCGTCATAATATATTACAGGTACAAATTTTTCTCCAAAATAATATTGCTCGATACCTTCCAATGGATACGGAACCATCGGCCTAGGTATGACAATATAAGGTGTTGGTTTCATATTACATTTCTCCTTTCTGTAATTTAATTTTAAATAAGAATATTGGCTGCTGATAGAACATTTTGTGACATGAACCTTAGGACCTTTTTATAATAAAAGGCTTTTATTTCACCATAGCTCATCTTATAGATTTTTTCTGTCTTTCGACCGCATATCACGCTCACCTTCACAGGTCACGTTGTAGCTCTATAAGCACTAGCCCGTCCCAGCAATTAATGAAGATTTAACCACTATATTATCTATAATGGTGACCCTGACATCGAGTCTGCTGCCAACAATGGTAATATCTGTAATGGTAATTGCATTACATATTCAAATTTCTGTCCTGGATCAGATAATCCGATCACAAACATTTGCAAGATAGCAATTTAGACTATATCATTATCCATTAACCACTATAGATATTTTATCTATAATAGCCATTGGGATACTATGCGCTTCGGGTGTCCCCTACTCTACTCACTTCGTCTACTGTAAAATACAGTACCTTATTTTCAACCCACCTGCCTTATTCTACATCGGCATTTACATTTTTACATGAATATGGATGTCTAGTTTTCGATAGTCGTTGAACGTTAAAGTTTATTGTATTTAGAATTTCTGTAGTTATCTTAAAATATTATATTTAGATGCTACTGATACATATCCTCGACCTTTTATTATATCGAGAACACTTCTGTATTTACTTTCAGAATATTCTATACCTAGGATAGAAAACATTATTCTGATAAATTGTTTCTTGTTAGAAGATTGTGCTAGGTTATTATGAGATAAGTAATCACATATAGCATTAACCTCATCAATGGTAAATTGCCATTTATCATTATATTCTATTGATCCGTAATTGGAAAAATCATATTGATCAGATATATCCTGCCTAGTCTTTTTATAATATATACTAGACACATAACTCTTCTTTACATGAAGACTTGTGCCTATATATGACATTGTATACCCATCTTGCAACATTTTACATATCTGATGCACTTGTTCATCTGAATGATATTCATACGTATCAGTATCAGATGAAGATTGGCAATTATATAACTCTTTCATAGAATTTACATTCTTTTGAGAATAATCCGGAACAGTATTAGCATTTTCAGCTTTTATTCTTTCAAATAGCTCTTTTCTTTCTTTAGCCAACATTTCCATTCTAAGCTTATCTTCTATCAAATATGCAGGCATAACTTGAGGAGGTTGATGACCATATAATTGTATCATCTGCATTCTTCGCTTATTATTTTCCTCTTGAGTTACCCATTCAAGATTGCAAATTCTAGGATCTAATTTATTACCATTAACATGATCTACCACTAGCTTTTCGCATCCTTCAATATACTTAAAGCATAACATTTCGGCTCGATGAACTCTTATCATCTTATGGCCATTGGTTGTCATTACATTACAAGATAAATAACCTTTAGTATCTACAATATACATCATAAAAGTTTTGGTGTAGATATTATAAATTCTTCCATAATTAGATATTAAGTAATATGGTTTTATATTTGGTATGGCCAAATTATTAATTGGCACAAATATTTCGTCAGGAGCTACAATATAAGGTATTATACTTATAGGTCTGACCATAGAATAAGTTGATTCTTTCTTAAACATAATTATTCTCCTTTCATATATTTCTAAATACAATAAACTTTCTTCGCTGCTGATTACTCATTGTAACGCTGGTTAGACTTACTATCGTCATACAGCATCTCGAATATTCTTTCTGTCTTTCGACAGCATTCACGCCCACCTTCGCAGGTCACGTTGTAGCCATTCGAGCATTAGAGTGTCCCAGTTGCAGTTCACATAGTGTTTTACCTAGAGAATTCCTTCCCTAGTGGACCCATCTTGCAAGGCTATATTTAGATGTTTATACCCGTGCATAGCCTATAGTAGGAATCCATAGCCGATAGTTGGGTTGCGGTTTATGATTACTGGTAACCCACGACCGGTTTCAGTAGAATTTTTAATGATAGAATTGATAATGTGTACTATTGCTGGATCCTTTTGAAGATTAGCTTGATACCATTTCTTATAGGCATCCGCATAAGACAAGTTATATGTCTTAGTGAGAATATTTATAATACTCTGCTGTAATAATTCGAGCATAGCAGAATACGGTAATCTTACCTCGTCAATTCGTAATCCAGGATCAGCAGTAATAACATTTCGTGATGTAAAGTTACATCTTCCGCCGAATAATGTTCTGATATTACCTTTCTTTCCTTTAATAATATTTATAACTTCTGCATACAGAACAGCCATTTTCATTTGAAGTTTCCATAATAACTCCAATGTTTGTTTTCTTTCTGCTTCTGCATATGCACTTGGATCTTTAGATTGAGTTTCCATTGCTGAGCATTTATTTAATTCAGAAACAAATCTATTGATGATAGTATAATCTTTATTTGTAGTCTCATGAGAGAATGTGTATTTATCTGCATCAAATGGTCGTAATAATACAGTAAATACTGGTATACTTTGTGTAAATACCTTATCTTTCTCTCCCATAATATCATCATAGTTAGCCTGTTTCTTATTTTTGCCCAGATAATATTCCATAATCTCATCGAATTTATTTTTAAATTCGATTAATCCAATTCCATAAAATGGCTGATCTTTAGGTTTTGGTGCTGGTTTCTGATGACCATCTTCATCAGTAATACAATCATACTTGATAATATTATCAAAGTTCTTACCGATAAAGAATCTCAATGCATTATAAAACGCTGGCGAGATAACCCAGTGATCTTTTAAAACCAACCAACCGAAATATTCATAATCATCATCAATATATCGTACTTTAGTACCACATACTTTACAAGTACAACCATTATTTACTTTATTCTGTGTAAATCCGCATTCACAACGATATCTATTACCGAACGGATTTACATCTTTGATTGTCTGCCCGAATTTGTTACTAAAGATAGAATATTGATTCTTGATGTCTTTCTTAACTCCCTGTGTTGGAGCTACGATGAATCCTTTGTCTCTTCGAATATCATTTTCTCTTTCTTTATCAAGATTAAGTCTAGTTAATCTAGTATGATATTCATAGTTAGGATCAAATGGATAAGATACATTCAATCCTAAAGATTCTCCTTCTTTTATAGGTTCATCATCTACTACTCCGTAAGTTTCCATACTGTATTTCCTCCTATAAACACTTCTCTGCCAAATCATTATATATCTTCTGTATATCTACTCTTGTTGCTGGTTCTATATCTTTATTATAGAATGCAACAAAGGTAGGATCATCTTCTGATAATCCCATACAAGCAGCTACAGATGATTTGCATGATCCTTCTGCGGTATTTACAATTATAGCCGAAATACCTAAAAGCAAACGTTTTTTATCTTCCAATTCGATTGGAAGATTTTTGATAAATTCCATGACATCAAAATACTCTACTTTTTCAATGTCATTAGGTAAATCTTTAGTATCACCCATATTAAACACTCCTTTCTAAATTATCTCAATAAGATAATATATGTTTATTAATAAGTTTTTGTGAATGTGAAATCCTATAAGCCTTATTATAGGCTTATAGGACTAATTAGGTTAGAATTTATATTTCTTAGAAATATCTTTATATATTTTTCTTCTTCTAATATTTGAAATTATAGATCCAAATTTAGATCTAGGTAAACCTAATACTTTACAAATAGAAGCATTATCATAATCTCTCTCCAATAATTTACAAATATACTCAGCATAATTAGGTTTACATGGATTATCATAATGTAATCTGGTTTTGATATTTAATTCTAATGAATTTACCCATTCAAGATTATCTAACTCAGTATTTTCAGAATTAAAATCTTTAAAATGCACGATATTTCTTCCATGAGCAATATCATCTTCAGTGCGAGGAATAAAATGGATCGCCAATAACCTATGTAATCCTATATTTACATCGTAATTATTATCATGAAATTTCACATATGGATATCCTTGTCCATTTATAGTAATAGCCTTAGTATCTTTACTATTAATATAACGTACTATACCAGTATTAGATATTTCGAAAGTATTTTCTTTTATACCTTCAATATCTATAATTTTCCAATTCATTGTAATTCACCTTCTTATCATAATTGAAATATCTTCTCTAAATCCATATCATATAATGATTGCGTAGAATCGTGGAATGATTTCATCGCAATGTTTTTCTGAACTGATGGTATCTGTGTCAAAGAAGTACCAACATTTGTTTTATCCAATCTATAATACAGATTCCCCATACATTTATTACATATTCCTGTTTTAGATTCACATAATGCGCTGAATCTAACTTTAACTTTCTTGCCAATATATTTCGATTTATTCTGGGAAGTTAATTCTACTAACTTAGAACCTTCTATAATGTAAGAATACATCCATTCGTTTATATTAGATTCCGTAAGAATAACTTCAATATATCTTTTAGTTCCACAATCAGATCCAGGAGGATCTAATGTGAGATGCTGGAATGCTCTTAAGAATAACTTTTCTCTATATCCACCATTCTCTGTTTTCTTAGCTCTAGCATAAGGACCGGCTGCAAGAGAGTTTGCAAATAGCGCATATTCATCTGGGGATATACCATCAATATAATTTGACATGGCTACATTGTATTTTTGCTTAGCGTTAGGGTCTGGGTCCTTAATAACACCTTTCATAACAAACATGTTCTTGAAGTTATTTCCAATAGATCCTCTTGCTCCTGAAATAAACATATCCATTGATGGGTCATCACCCATATATTCTATAGCGAAATCTAACAGCTCTTTCTCCATTCTACTAGCTGCAATTTCGTCACCTTTTTTAATTTGCTCTTCATATTTCTTATAGAGCTCTTTCTTTTTCTTATTTATAACCTCTGTACATGTAAGCATTTTATCAGTATAATTTGGAGCTAAAATACTAATATACGGCATACATTTTTGAGTCTTCATATTGAATCTCTTCATTGTTTCTAATGGAAGTCTGTCTTCCAACACTGCAACAGATATTTCATTATTTAACTTTCCATACATTTTTTTATCTATAGTTTTATTGACATATTTGAACATGTCAAACAGATCTTCTTCTATGAAATACTTGTTAAATATCCAAATACCTACAGTTGTAACAAAAGGTTTTTTATTCTTTTCACCCTCTGGACCATATGAATTTGCCGGTATCTCTATTATATCATATGGTCTAAATCTTTGCCCTGTTTCAAACTCTCCAAAGATATCCATTATAAATGAAGTGGTTATATCTTTTTCTTTTATATTAACCAAATATTCGATATCCTTTGGAGATGTAATTTTTTTAGATTTACGTGAACTCACGTTAACACCTCCTTTTTATTAAGATGGTTGAATTGACAAAAAATAAAGAGAGTGCCATTATAGGCACTCTCTTTTTATATTATTCGCATTTGGTCTTTTCTGGAATGAAAAATTCATGCATATTGTCATCATCCCTAACTTTAATAGATACCTTTACATGATCATCGATCATATCCATAATAAGTCTAGGCATCTCCTTATAAGATATAGTATCCAAATTATTCCCTTTACATGCAGGACAAATCTCATTTCCTTCTTTTGGATAGATATATCCGCACATAGAGCAGAATGTTTTTCCCTCTTCTAAAGTTCGATACGAATAAGATGTAGCATATGTCATTGTATCTTTCATTTTGGTATACACACATACTGCACTTTCATCTGATAATATAACAGATTCAATATCCTCTTCCCTTATAATTTCTTTCATAGTAAAATCTCCTTTTGTAAAATTATTGTGTTATGTATCATTATTATAATATGCAATTGTATTTTAAATCAAAAATAATCCCTCTAGGATTAATCCTAGAGGGAGCTTTATTCTAATAAAACAAATCGTATATGATATCAATACCTTTTGTCTGGTCAATCAGAGACTCATTAGAGAAGTTTAATCTCGTGAGAGGTCTGATACCCTGATAATAAGTATGACCATTATAATCTTTCGGATATGCAGTACATAAAGAAATTGTATTTACTTTAGCATCATTGATACCTGAATGAGCAATGAAGAAATCTCTACAATCTCTCTTAGTGATTGAAAGTTTCAATTCAACAAAAACTTCTACATCAATTACGTTATCAGATACATAGAGATGCTCATCAATAGGAGTACCGTCTACATACTGAGCTTTAAAGATAGGTTCTAACTCAAATGCTTTGAAATAATAAGCAATTCTGTTCATAGCAGGAATTTCTTTTCTTCCAAAGTATTTCTCTCTATCTTCATCACTAAGATCATTATCAGCCAACTGATATCTGAGTGGAACCATATCATCTGGGGCAATCCACTTAGTATAATCAACATCGAACACCTGAGATGCTTCTGGTCCGCAGCCTGAAGTACCTAAACAGAATAAGCATACTAACGAATCTAATCTTTCTCTTGATGTGAGAGGTACAATATTTTCAAGATTTAATGCTTCATTGTATGTCGGCAAATCGATTGGTGGAACAATATCAAAATGCTTTGATGCTGTGAACATTGATCCGTCACAAATAACTTTGTTTTCTCTTTTTTCAAATAAAGGAATATCTGTTCCAGCTACATATGCTGATACAACTCCTCTAGGTCTGCAAGATCCGGTTCCGTTCATTATATTTAAATTCACTTTTCTTCCAAGGTTATCTTGAACTAATATACCGTCCTCAAGACGCATATTCATAGATGTAACCATCTTAATTCCTCCTTTTCACTTCAATTACTATCATGTTATGGGGTCAGAATCATACCTATGTTTGAGACATATAGACTCTTCTACCCCTATTGTATCTCTTGGATTTATAGTTACATTCGGAATCACACAATCAGAAATAGGTATTCTGTCAGCCCATTCATATGTATGATTAATAGCGGCAATACAATCAAATACATGTATATGATCATGCCAATGGAAAGAGATTAACCATTCTTTTATCTTATCATCTATAATTACATAATCATAGAAATGGCGTTCTTTCCAATAAGTAATATCAAAATATATTCTTTCAACTAGAGATATATCTTCTGTCCAATTGAAAGTATTGTTTAATCTAAAGCAATCAGATACTGGTATATGATCATGTCTATTGTAAATATAATTAAACACCATCTTATCTAATACTCTTATCTTATTATGTAATCTATCATCAAATTTATAGATAATATTTGAATGAATTACATCAACCTTATATGACTTGAAAAAGTCAAGTATAAGGAATATATATTTTCTAATATAGTCAAGGCTTACTGTAGGTATACTATTGAAGACATATTTGAAGATATCTTTATCGAGATATACGTATATATCTTCAACAATAAAGTTTATTACTCTAGTAATCTCCTGACGTCTTTCTGTTTCTTTCTGAATAGCATCGCAATTCATAAGTACATTATACAAACCTACATTAGAGTTTCTGATATATTCAGTATAAGTTTTAGGAGCTTGTCCATTAATACTGAATTCTCTAAACATCTCGAAACTTAATTTAGTTATATACAATGCCTCGTATACTCTATGATAAACATCATATTCATTTTTATCATTAGCATTATTCATAAGCCATACGAGTTTATCATATACTTCTTTATTCTGAAGATATACTTTCTCTAACTCTTCCCATGTTCTAATTCCAACAGGATTAGGATTAATAAATTTATCTAATCCTACTTCTTCCAAAGTAAATCCATGATCTATAACATATTGGGATAATTCAGCTAAATCGGTTTTAAAATTAAACCCTAATATAGCAATTGACTGTATTGGGTCGTATATGATATTATCTTTCGTATCAAGATACATATACCCCAATGCAAATAGCATGATAATCAAATCTACCAATTTGAATCTACTATTAGAACTAATCTCTGGAACCTCTACAAGAAGTTGATCTGTGTCTACCTCGCTGTATAAAAGCATATTCATAAAATATACCATTTGGAACTGCATCTCTGATAAAGAATACACGGTGTCTACTGAAATATATTTAGAAATATGCAAATCAAACTCATGTTTCAATATCTCGTGTTTTACAAAATCATGAGTATACACACCATTCCAATAGATATCATTTTTAGCAGTTTCATCGTAATCCACATATTGAAATGGATCTTGAATATAATCATCAGCTATTTCTTCTATCGGAACTTTTAAGAATTGTAAAGTGTAATTAGCTTCTAAGTCTAACACTTCTTCTCCAGTTTCAGGATCAGTAATAGTATCTTTACGATACGTTCCATCTTCATTTAATACTGGAGTTTTCATAAGATAATATTTAAATAGCTTCATATTATCATACCCAAATAAAGATATGATATCAACCATGCATTTGCATGATGATTTATATTTGATTAGTCTATTTAAATTTTTTATTAATCGTTTTTGATATTTCATTGGTATTTCTGGGAAGAATTCCACACCACATGCTTCAAATAAATATTGAATAGTTCTAATATCAAAAAGATCTCGTGATATAATATACTCTGGGCTGAATACAATCATATCATCAAATGTCATTATGATAATGAGCATTATCATAAATCTATCATAGTATTTAGAGTTATAATGATAAGCTTCAGAGTATATAGTCTTTAATAAATATACCCTATTTATCTCAAATCTTTCTCTCCACTTATTTGATACTTCTGGAGAATCTACTGGAGGAATATACAATAAACCAAATTTAGGAGTTCTTCTTGCAATATACGGATCTATAGATCTATCTCCTAAATGATCTAAGTATTTAGCACTAGGCTCTCTTTCTTTCATATGATCAATAACCCCTGCTGAATATAATAATGCAGCTTCAGAATTATTGCACATATGAACAGGTTTACTTATATCATATGATTCTACTGGAATCATCTCATATTCTTCTTTGGTAAGATATATATACTCGTCACCAATATTAGGTTTTCCCCATAATTCTCTATAATAGTTATTAGTATCTTCATACTCCAAAAGCCATTTATTTCTAGCAAGTCTCTGTAATTCAGGTTTTAAACCTTCAGGTATAGGTAATTGTTTTCTTGCATACATAATAGCTCTATCTGGAGTCATAGATGGTATTTTCATGAATATATCATAGGTATATTCATAGTTAGTAAATATATCAGTTCCCATCTGTATATCATGATATAAATCAGCTTCCCGTAAAGACTGTAATGTTTCCGCATTATCTGCTCTTTCTTGATCTTTTACAACAATACCTCTCAGTATCTGTTTAGTTTCATAAATAATTTCATCTATTAAAGAAGCATCTGTAAGGACTTTTTCAATATCAGGATATTGATTCAATTTAAACACCTCCTTGATTATTAGTATGTGACAGCCTATCTTAATTTCATATGAGTAATAATATCACATATTTTCTCAGAAGTGTCTTTTATTTCATTTCTCATATAGATACATCTATCATTGTTTAGCATATCAGCTAATAAACTTATAGACTCTAATAT
>ENA-ORTS01000895-ORTS01000895.1-human-gut-metagenome-genome-assembly--contig:-NODE-895-length-22288-cov-11.321324_pt1 | contig 22288 bp, 18 predicted proteins | sample MGYA00241911_ERZ509186 | MGnify/ENA primary metagenome ERZ509186 (study PRJEB26280, sample SAMEA2338852) | human gut metagenome | biome: human gut; feature: human-associated habitat; material: faeces...
AGAAGAGGGATATGTTTTAATTCATGATGGCGCTAGAGCTTTTATCACGTCGGAATTGATTGAATTTTGCATTGAGCAGGTGAAAAAAGACAAGTCCTGTGTTATGGGAATGCCGGTAAAAGATACGATAAAAATTGTTGATGAGGATCGCTATGCAGTTTCTACCCCACCGAGAAGCACCATGTGGCAGATTCAGACACCACAGTGTTTTGTGACAGCAGAAATAAGAGAAGCTTACCAGAAAATGATGGAAGCGGGTGATGATTCTGTAACCGATGACGGAATGGTGATGGAAACTTACGGAATCCGTGGCGTCCGCATGATAAAGGGAAGTTACGAAAACATGAAAATTACAACTCCGGAAGATATGCTGCTTGGCGAGGCAATCTTAAAAGGCAGGAGTACGGAGAGGTAATGACAGGAGATACAAACATGAAAAAGGAAAATACGATAAATCAGGAACAGGAAGAAATGGTATTTGCAGAAGCTCCTGCACAGGTTATTTTTAATGAAAAAAAGGAACCGGACGATATTGTAGAAGACGATGCAGAAGAAATTGACGAAGAGGATTATGAGATTGAAGATGACGGAGACGAGGAAGACGATACTCCGAAAAACAAGTTTGAGTCCTGCTGTGTCTGCCATCGTACAGAAGAACAAGGTGCAAAGCTCATCCATATGCCGACAGGTTTAAGCATCTGTTCTGACTGTATGCAGAAGTCTTTTGATTCCTTTAATTCTGGATTTGGTGGTGAAAATGGCATCCAGTTCCTTGACCTGTCCAACATGGACTTTAACAATTTAAAAGATATGAATCTTGGAGATCTGTTATCAGGAACGATGTCTAACCAGAAGCCAAAGACAAAAAAGGCAAAAAAGAAAAAGAAGAAAAATAAGAAGGAAGAACCAAAGCTTACTTTAAAGAATATTCCTGCGCCACATCAGATTAAGGCACAGCTTGACGAGTATGTTATCGGACAGGATTATGCGAAAAAGGTAATGTCCGTTGCCGTATATAACCATTATAAACGTGTCATTACAAATACGATGGATGAAATCGAGATTGATAAGTCTAATATGCTTATGATCGGACCGACAGGTTCTGGTAAGACCCATCTTGTAAAAACATTAGCAAGACTGTTAAATGTACCTCTGGCAATCTGTGATGCAACTTCTCTTACAGAGGCAGGTTATATCGGTGATGACGTAGAAAGTGTGCTTTCTAAATTACTTGCCAATGCCGATAATGATGTAGAAAAAGCAGAGACTGGAATTATTTTCATCGATGAGATTGATAAAATCGCAAAGAAGAAAAATACGACAAGCCGTGATGTAAGCGGAGAATCTGTACAGCAGGCACTCTTAAAACTGTTAGAAGGCAGCGAGGTAGAAGTGCCGGTAGGTGCAAGCTCTAAAAATGCGATGGTTCCGACTGCTGTAATGAATACAAGAAATATTCTCTTTATCTGCGGTGGTGCATTCCCTGGATTAGAGGATATTATCAAAGAGAGAATGACACAGCATTCCTCTATCGGATTCCATGCAGAACTTAAGGACAAATACGATCATGAAAAGAACATGTTGCAGTATGTTACAGTAGAAGATATCCGTAAATTTGGAATGATTCCAGAATTTATTGGAAGATTACCAATAATATTTACATTAAATGCCTTGACAAAGGAAATGCTGGTTGATACTCTCCAAGAACCTAAGAATGCAATATTAAAACAGTATCAGAAACTTCTGGCATTAGATGAAGTGGATTTGCAGTTTGAAGATGGAGCTTTGACAGCCATTGCGGAGAAGGCTATGGAAAAAGATACTGGAGCGAGAGCACTTCGCGCGATCATCGAGAAAATCATGCAGAAAGTCATGTACGAGATCCCCGGCATGAAGGACGTCGTGAAATGCACCATCACGGAAGACAACGTGGTGAACCACACCGATCCGCTGCTGGAACGGAAAGCGGCAGAAAAATAAAAAACACCTCCCTGTGACTCGCTCATAGGGAGGTGTTTTTGGCGTGAGGCGGATGCCGATCAGTGGGCGGGCATGGGTAGATCGCCTGACCTACCACTTCCATATCCTTAACATGAATGGCGAATCGTATCGCTTCTAAAATGCGCACAAAAGGAAGTCGTAGTTTTTACGGTCAAAGTGGCTCAGAAATTCACGGCCGCATGGCTCACTTTTTCATTGACATTCACAGAACCAGCGCTCAATCATGATATTATCTGCCCAGTGGCTCTTCCCATCCATACTTTGCCGGATCTGAAGACCTTTCAGCAGAGCCTTGTACTCTGCGTTGGTAAACTGACAACCCTGATCGGAGTTCAGGATAGCTGGAATTCCATGCATTGTTACCGTTTCTTTGAAGGTATGAATGACGAACTCTGTATCAAGTGTGTCGGAAAGGTAATGGCCAACAATTTTGCGGCTGTATTAGTCAATAACGGAGGTTAAATACATGTGACACATAGGCATGGGAATATAGGTAATATCGATAGACCAGACCTAGTTGGGGAAGTTTACAGCGTAGTTTCTGAGGAGATAGAGAACAATGGACTCTTTGAAGTTTCGCTTAGAGAGATTGGCTTTGGGGTAAATGGTATAAATCGACATCAGCTGCATCAAGCGCCTGACAGTTTTACGTCCTACCTTGTAGCTATCCTCACGGAGCTTTACGGTTATTTTCTTAGAGCTCAAATATGGGAATTTTACATGCCAGTAGTCAATACGCCGCATCAATTCCTCCTGCTGTGCGATACGCTCTTCATCAGGCGTAATCGGCAGGTAGTAGATCCCTGAGCAGTTTACGCCTAATAACTCGCACTGTCGCCGCACAGAGAGCTTACAGCTCTTTCGAATCATAGACCGGGAGGCTTGGGACTGCTTCTCCAATTTGCCGAAAGCACCCCTGAAGGAAATCGCGCTCCAGCGTGAGCTGCCCGATGGTTTTAAGCATCGGGTCGTTCTTTTTCAGGTAAACCTCCTTTCACAGAGCTGCTTTCTGAGTCAAATGCACGGTGGGCGTTCTGCAGGAATTCCTGCTTCCACTTATGAACTCTGCTGGGGTTCAGGTTAAAGTCAGCGCAAATGGCATTGAATTCCCTGTTCCCCTGGATGATGGGCAGAATGACTTGGGTTTTGAATTCAGCGGTATACTTTTTCTTTGGCATGATGGTGATCTCCTATTTGATCTAATTATGCCACAGATCCGCGCTTAAAATCCAAGGGGCTGGTCTGAATCTCTGGGGCCATTATATTGTCAAGACTAGCCATCATATAATGCGGCTATTTTCGGTGGAACCATCCCCTATCTGGGGCATGCTTTTTCTACTGGAAATCCAATAGCAAAAGCATGCTCATAGATTAATTCAATATATCTAAAAGAAATACATCAATAAAAAAAGTACCGGTAATAATATTATTGCTTCTAGCTGTAATAAGTTTCTTTGTTTATATGACTCATTTTTAGGGCCATGTTTATAACATACGTAGTTACCATAAACCCCTACTAAATATAGCATTACTAACAATGTGTATACACACTCATTATAATATCTTCCATCTAACACCCAAAAGTCAGATAAAGTTATATAACTAACCCCTAGAAAAAGAATTATCCATAGCCCAAATCTAACCCACAATTTCGAATGCTTCATTAACAATCTAGCATCTTCATTTGCTGTTTCATCACCTACCACAAGTTTTCGAAAAAGCAGTAAGCACATAACAAATACAATCGTATCCAAAACAGGAGAATGTAAAAACATAGTTTACACCTCACTATTCTTAGATTTTGCATCCGAATTTGACGGATCCCCTGACTCGGCTTTTTTTAGCTCCTCTTTTTTTTGATTGATATATATATTGCTTCCAATGCCGCCCAAAACGCCGCCAATAAATCCTATTTCTGGGTTAAATCTAGACAATACTCCAATCGTGACTATTCCAGCAGAAAATGGTATGGTATCATATCCGTCCGCTTTCAATGCATCTTGTAAAGTATCAAATCTTTGGTGATTTCTAATAACCTCTTTCAAATAAGCGATCTGCCCCCAAACCTTGAGCGTTGTATTAGCGATATTAACGCCTACCATTTCCGCTTCTTGACGGCTTAAATAACCATAACGGGCTTCAAACCAGTTTGCTGTACTCCAGGACAATCCTTTCGATGCTAAAAATTCCTGGCTTTTATCCCACGCTATTCCATTAATGTCTGAATTATATAAAGGGTGTCCATTTAGCACATACCCATCTTGTTCCCCAAGGTTATAGTATGACTTTTCAGCATTAGGGTGCCCTGTAGGATAGTACCCCTTATTTTCCTGATAAGCATGCAATTCGCCATTATCATATAGATACCCGAATGCCTCACCTGCGCCCGTGATACTATTCAAGTCTATGATTCTTCCACTGCTAGCGCTATCCTTTACAATAATGACACCATGTTGTTGGGTTTCGTCAGTATAAATAACTTTTGCAGCACCTACTGGTAAGCCTTTATAATCCTCTGTCTCCAGTTCTCTTTCTATCTGTTCTTTCATATGAGGATAGTTTTCATACTGGTTCCACTTTGTTCCCATATGGGTAGTATAAGCACTATTAGCAATATCACCAGTCAGTGTTCCTAAAGTAGCTCCCAATCCAACAGAAACCGCTTGTACCAAATCTGGATGTTCTAACATCCATTCCTTTCCTTCTGTCTTTTCCAGATATCCCAGGACAAACTCGTTCATTCCACCAGATACTGATCCACTGAAAGCATTTCCGCCACTCATTTGGCTCATTAATCCACTCCAAAGAGCATGAAGTGCCGTCTTCTCACTAGAACCATCTATCCAGCCTTTCTTCTCTGAATATTGATGAATAAACTCATTACCGTATTGTTCAAGAATACCTCGCAGTTCTTGTCGCTCCTCCACTTTGGTTTTATTAAAGATTTCTTGCAGTTGGTTCAGACTATTCTTGGTATCTCGATTGAGGCTAGAAATATCCTGCTTCTGCTTTTCTTTATTCGTGATATGAATAGTTCCTTCTGCCACCGCTGATTTCGTTGTACTATCAGCGTTATCTTTTACCGTAGGTGTCAGATTGGGAGTCAATCCTCTCTGGTTCAGTTTGCTGCTCTTATTATTTGGCGAATAAGATACACCCATACCGCCTGCTTTATAATCCGCTTTATTTTCCTTATCTTCCCAGCTCAAAGTGCCAGTTGTCAGAGTATTTTTATCCTTGCTTGCAGCACTATCAATCACTCCACCTTTCAGATCGGTATTTTCTTTGACAGAGATATCAAAGCCTTCTTCTTTGGCACGAATACCTGCCTGGTCAGTAGCACTTTCGTAATTGCTATGAATGTTATCTTTGCTGATGCCACCACTGATACTAGTCTTTCCATTCTTCATGCTATAGTTGACAGACAACCCGGTAGAGCTATTCTTCTCTTCATAGTTTTTTTCATCTTGCTTGGTTTCGATGGAGAGATTCCCGCCTACATAGCCCGTGACTTTACCACCGGCCATTTCACTTCCTGTGATAGTGGTATTTTTTACACTGGAGAAAATCAGATCTTTATTGGCTGTGACCTGGCTCTTTTCATAGGTCGTTTCGTTTTCTTTGACATGACCATTAGCCTTGCCATAGGACGCACTGATGCCTTGCAATCCACCTACGCCAATGGAAGCACCGATGCTAGCGCCACTGGATTTGGTGCTCTCGTTAGTGCTATTGCTATTTTCAGCAGCAGAAATATTTATGTTCTTCTTGGCATTCAGTGTAACCTTCTCGCCATTTACCTGACTGCCTTTGATACGAATATCCTCTTTGGTAGCTTTGATAGTCACATCACCGGTAGCACTGACATGGCTTCCTACGGCTTCTTTAGTTTCGCTATGACTTTCCGACTGGCTATGGCTACTTCCTAGACCTACATTGAGAGTCAATGTATTCTTTCCACCCAGCTGGTTATCTTTCATTTGATCTGCTTTTTCCCAATCTTTCCCTTTAGCCCAAAGCTCAGACTCTTTTCCTGCTTTATCGTAGAGACTGTCAATCACATCTTGCTGACTTTTATAAGTTTTAGCGATTTGGCCAGCTTCCTGTCCTGCTTTGACGGCATATAGTCCGGCCAAGCGTTTATCTTTTACTTCACTTGCTCTTGTAATAGGTTGTACAACGCTATTGATGGCGTCAATAGTAGCACCGCCTACAGAGACAGTGAGCCCGCTCTTTTTATACTCGTGCTTTTCCTCGCTATGATACACATTGTCTTTGCTTGAAATATTTACGTTTTCGCCGGTCATTGAAATATCTTTCCCCGCGATAATATCCGATGCATTCACACGGACGTCTTTATCAGAAGTAATAGTAACGTTACCAGAGATACTGCCAACAGTAGAGCCTTTCTGCAGAATGTCAGCATCGCTATACTGATCCTTCCGTTTCTCCGTCCCGATGGTAAATCCGAGTCCGCCACCCGAGAGCAGGCCGCTCTTCTTGACCTGCTTGGCGTAGTCATGTCGTTCGTACTCTTCTGCGCTGGAAATGGACGTATCTTTGCCGGAAGAAATCGCTACGTCATGTGTGCCGATGACTTGGGATCCAGTCATATTCGTATTCCCGCCTGCGTTGATCTGTACGGCATCTCCCGAAAGGGTCGAGGATGTCACGGTCTTGCTTTCGTCACGGCTCTTGATCGTTGTGGTCTTGCTCGAGAGGAGACCGCGTTCCTTGTATTTCAGACCGTCTTCCTCGGTGATTTGTTCAATTTGGGCATAGTCAGGAAATAGAATTTATACCTCATTTTAGCTAACTGGTTTGACATTAATATAATATTCTAATCTACCGTCTTCAGTATAGTTTTCTTTTGTTCCCAAATCTTCCAAATCAAAAATAATTTCAAATTTATATTTACCTTTAGCCCATGTATAAGTCTGCGAAAGGAGCACCTTATCTTTATAGCCATTTTCATACCCATAAAATTCACTCATGCCTTCACTTTTCCACCCATTTTTTTCTAGCTCTATACCATAGTACGTTAAAATAGTTTCCCTATCCGCATAACTCGCAAATTGTCTCATTAAATGATATCTTTGGGGCGTACGCCAAATAACATCCAGCTGTTTATCCAAGGATTCTTGCGTGTTTAATTCATGAATAGCGACTACTTGCGGTTGAAGTTCTGCTGCCGTTTCTTTGATTCCTATACCATCCATGAAATTAAACAAAACGTATGGAACGACTAAGAAAATCCCCCAAGAAACTAAATTTTGGACAATGCTATTTTTCTTCAACTTAAAAATTAAATCCCACACCCTTTTTCCACGCACAGACTTTTCTTTCTGGGGATCTATAACGTTTATCAAAAGAGAAATAAGTGATTTTATCATTTTACTTGTTCTCCTTCAATAAATATCTTATCAAGGCAGGAACACGTTCTTCCGATGTTTCCTCTGCTACATCCCATCCACCTCGTAAAAGCCATCATATCTTCCAAAAAGGAGAACTTTTCCAGATTGTCATCTACCACGATCTCTCGCACGAAAAAAGAAGTAGAAGAAAGATCTTGAATCGAAGGATCTACTTCTACTGCTTGTTCAAAGGCGATAGGCTTCGTTAGCTGAGCCGTGCTCCGGCTCGCACTGATGGCATGTTGGATCTTTTGCTCCTGCAACTGTTCCTGACGAAGAAATGGCGTATCTGCATAAGCGATGGAGGTCACGCAAAAAGCAAAACTAATGCCGGTAGCGGTAATGAACAGCTTGCTTCTTTTCATTTCTCCACCTCTGCCTATAATCTAAAGGGAGATTTATTATTTATGCAAACATGTTACCATACATTTTCTTGATCGACAAGTATTTTTATGGGATTTTAGCTATTATTGAATTCATAATCTTCCATTAAAACTGATAAAAATATCAAAGGTTTGATATTTTTATCAATCGTGCTTGCAACAATCAGACTTGAGTCCCAGCCAGCCATGACAATGAAACGAATGTAGCGCAACTATCATAGCGTATACGTCCTCTCTCCTCAAAAGCATACAAAAATCAGACACTGCACCACCGAGCGAAAAAACGCCATCAAAAAACCGCCGGAAAGTGATCCACAAGGGATCCTCCTTCCGGCGGTTTTATCCTGTACGCAAAGGGCTACAGAATGTAATTCGAAATATCTATATTCTCCGTGACGTCGCCGAGCTTATTTCTCACATAGCTCTCGTCGATGGTGACGTGCTTATCTTCGAGGTCCGGCGCATCGAAGGAGAGGTCTTCCAAGACGCGCTCCAAGATCGTATAGAGGCGGCGGGCGCCGATGTCTTCTGTCTCGGTATTCACGCGGGAGGCGATGTCGGCGATGGCGGAGAGGGCGTCTTCGGTGAAGGTGATGTCGACGCCTTCGGTCTCAAGGAGCGCGGTGTACTGGCGGATGAGGGCCTGCCTTGGCTCAGTCAGAATGCTGCGGAGGTCATCCTTGGTAAGGCTTGAAAGCTCGACGCGGATCGGGAAGCGCCCCTGGAGTTCGGGGATGAGGTCACTGGGCTTGGAGACATGGAAGGCACCGGCGGCCATGAAGAGGATGTGGTCGGTCTTCATCTGGCCGTACTTGGTCTTGACGGTCGCGCCTTCGACGATCGGGAGAATATCGCGCTGCACGCCTTCTCGGGAAACGTCGGGACCGCCGGAGGAGCGGCCGCCTGCGATCTTGTCGATCTCATCGATGAAGATGATGCCGCGTTCTTCGGCGTAGTGGATGGCTTTGTCTTTGACGACTTCCATATCGACCATCTCATCGGCAGCGGCTTCTGCGAGGATGCGCTTCGCGTCGCGGACGGTGACTTTCTTCTTTTTCATTTTCTTCGGCATCATGGAGGAGAGCATCATGGAAATCTGGTTCGCCTGTTCGTTGTCGGTGTTCCCCGGATTTCCTTTCTCTTCCACTTCGATCTCGATCACACGGTCGTCAAGGTCGCCGTTTCGGATGCGCGTCTCGAGGTCTTTTCTTCGCTCTTTCTCGCCTGCATCCATCGGCGTCTCTTTCTTCGCCTCGCCGAAGATGATGTCCATGGGGCTTCGTGTCTCGACTTTCTTGGAGGGCCACATGGCTTCTGCGATGCGGTGGATCGCTTCTTCGTCCGCATCCTTGCCATGGCGGGCGCTCTCTTCTTTCTTCACGAGGCGGACGGCTTCTTCGGCAAGGTCGCGGATCATGGACTCGACGTCGCGGCCGACGTAGCCGACTTCGGTGTACTTGGTCGCTTCGACCTTGACGAAGGGGGCGCGGGTGAGGGTCGCGATGCGGCGGGCGATCTCTGTCTTGCCGACACCGGTCGGCCCGATGAGGAGAATGTTCTTCGGGCTCACCTCTTTCGCCATTTCCGGCGTGAGGCGGCTGGCACGCCAGCGGTTTCGAAGGGCGACGGCTACGGATCTCTTCGCATCGGTCTGCCCGATGATGTACTGGTCCAGATACTCCACGATTTTTCGCGGGGTCAGGTTTGTATTTTCGTTCATCAGATTTCCTCCACGATGACATTGTGATTCGTATAGACGCAGATGTCGGCGGCGATGTGCAGGGATCTCTCCGCGATGTCGCGGGCGGAGAGATCGGTCGCGGAGACCAGAGCACGCGCGGCGGCAAGAGCGTAGTTTCCGCCGCTGCCGATGGCAAGGATGCCGTCGTCCGGCTCGATGACTTCGCCGTTCCCGGAAACCAGGAAGAGGTGCTCACCATCCGTCATGATGAGAAGGGCTTCGAGCTTCTGCAGCACGCGGTCGCGACGCCACTCCTTGGCAAATTCGACGGCTGCGCGGACAAGATTGCCATTGCAGTCGGAGAGGCGCGCCTCAAATTTATCAAAGAGCGCAAAGGCATCTGCGACAGAGCCTGCAAATCCGGCAATGACGCGGCCGTGGTAGAGGCGGCGCACTTTGCGGGCGGTATTCTTCATGATGACCGCATTGCCCATGGTCACCTGTCCGTCACCGGCGACGGCGGTGTGTCCATCCTTCTTGACCGCGAGGATGGTGGTGGCGTGAAATAGAGAGTCTTGTGACATGGGGTGTTCTCCTTTATCGTATTGGCTAAGGGAAATAGTGTTCAGGGGTAGCCCCTCGGGGCGTTGCCGTCCTTTGATTGCGTGCGAAAGAGGTTCAGCGGGTTCTACAGGTTCAGAGGGTTCTACAGGGTTGGTGCGGCGCATAAAAAGCAAAAACGCCGCGAGTATATATGAGGCAATGCCCGCATTCCAAATTCTCCCTCCTTCCTCTGAAAGGAGGGAGTACTATCGCGATCCGCTTCCTCTAAAAGAGGAAAACCCGCGCAGAGGAAGGGGTTGGCATTTTTATTTGCGTCGCTTTGCAACGCCTCGACTTATCTAAAACTCACGGCGCCTACTTATTTTATGCGCCGCTCCGCAACCTTGAACCTGTCAACCTGAACCCGTCGCGCCAGCGACTAGACTAAAACGCAAACAAACTCATCTGTTCTTCTTCCGGCAATCCTTTGAGGACGCCCATGGAGTCTAAGGTATCTATGATGGACTGGCTGACCTTGCCTCGCTTCTTGAGGTCCTCCTTCGAGGTGAAGGGATGATCCTGTCTGGCAAGGACGATCTCCTTAGCCACCGCATCGCCAAGAGCAGGGATGCAGTTGAATGGCGGCAGGAGTTTCCCATCGACCATGAGGAATTGCGAAGCGTCAGATTTTTCCAAATCAATCGGCAGGAAGGAGAGGCCGCGCAGGTACATTTCAGCAGCGACTTCGATGACGGTCGCATTTCCTTTTTCCACGGCTGTCGGCTTGTCGAGCGCTGCAATGCGGGCCAGCTCCTGCTTCATGGACGCAAGGCCGCGCAGGATGACGGGTGCATTGAAGGAGCCTTCGGCACGGATGGTGAAGTAGGCGGCATAGTAGGCCAGCGGCTGATAGACCTTGAACCATGCGATGCGGAAGGCCATCATAACATAAGCGACGGCATGGGCTCTCGGGAAGAGGTAGCCGATCTTGAGGCAGGAGTCGATGAACCACTGCGGCACGTGTGCGGCGTCAAGCTCGGCGCGGTTATTCGAGCCGCCTTTTTCGAGGCCCTTGCCTTTACGGACATTTTCCATGACTTTGAAGGATGTCAGAGGCTTCACGCCATGCTGGATGAGGTAGTTCATGACGTCGTCTCGGGTAGAGATCGCATCCTCCAGTTTGACGACGCCGTTCTTGATGAGGTCCTGTGCATTGTTCAGCCATACGTCAGTGCCGTGGGAGAAGCCGGAAATACGGACCAGCTCCGAGAAATTCTTCGGTCGCGTGTCTTCGAGCATGCCGCGGACGAAGGGCGTCCCGTATTCCGGCAGGCCGAGGGCTCCGACGGTGACGCCTTTATTTCCGATCGCACTCGCAAGCTCATCCGGCGTCAGACCCAGTGCCTCTGGCGAGCTGAAGAGGGACAGTGTCTTCTGGTCGTCGAAGGGGATCTTCAGCGGGTCGATACCGGTGATGTCCTGCAGCATACGAATGACCTTCGGATCATCGTGGCCCAGAATATCCAGCTTCAGCATACGGCCGGAGATGGAGTGGTAATCGAAGTGTGTGGTGATGGTCCCGGGGATCTGCTTGCCATTCTCATCCTTCAGGTATTTTTTATTCGCGGCGTACTGGAGCGGCGTGAAATTATGAATATCCATATCACGCGGGCAGACCATGATGCCTGCCGGATGCTGGCCGGTCGTGCGCTTCACCCCGGCTACACCGGCGGAGAGTTTTTCGATGAAAATATCATTGAATGTCAGCCCGCGGTTCTCTGCGTATTTCTTGACGAAGCCGTACGCTGTTTTATCCTGAATGCCTGCGATGGTGCCGGCACGGAAGACATTGTCGCGACCGAAAAGCTCTTCGGTATATTTGTGCGCGACGCCCTGATCGTCTCCCGAGGAGAAATTCAGGTCGATATCCGGTACCTTGTCTCCGTCGAATCCAAGGAAAACGGCGAACGGGATGTCATGCCCGTTCTTTGCGAGGTCGCTCCCGCACTTCGGGCATTTCTTATCCGGCAGGTCAAAACCGCCGCCGACAGAGCCGTCTTCGAAGAAATGGGTCCAGTGGCACTTCGGGCAGACGTAGTGCGGCGGGAGGGGATTCACCTCTGTGATGCCTGACATCGTCGCGACGAAGGAGGAGCCGACAGAGCCTCGCGAACCGACAAGGTAGCCGCGGTCATTCGAGTGCTTGACGAGCTTGTGCGCGATGTAGTAGAGGACGCCGTAGCCGTGATTGATGATCGGCGTGAGCTCGAGCGTCAGGCGGTCCTGTACGACCTTCGGGAGCGGGTCGCCGTAGATGGCCTTCGCATTGTCGTAGCACATCTTGACCAGCTTCTCATCCGCACCTGCGATTTTCGGGTTGTAGGATTTCCACTCTTCGGCGAGAGGCTTTAAGACTTCGCACTGCTCGGCGATCTTTCTTGTATTCGTGACGACGATCTCGATGGCCTTTTCTTTGGGAAGGTAGCTGAATTCATCCAGCATTTCCTGTGTGGTACGGATGTAAACGGGCGGATGGGACTCGATCTTCCCCGGCTTCTCCCAGTTCGAGAGGAGAATGTCACGATTTCTCTGGTCTTCCGCAAACATGTAGTGCGCATCGGATGTCGCGCAGCAGGGCATGCCTGCCTTGTCGGCGATCTCGATGACCTTGCGGTTCAGATCCTCTAGGTCTTTCTTCGTATTGATCTTGCCATACTTGTCGTCATTGATGAGGAATTCATTGTTCCCGAGCGGCTGGACTTCGAGGTAATCATAGAACTTGGCTTTTTGGATGAGTTCTTCATCACTCTCCCCCGCAAGGACCGCACGGAAGAATTCTCCCATGACGCAGGCGGAGCCGTAGATCAAGCCTTCGTGAAGCTCTTCCAGAATGGGCTTGGGGATGAGCGGACGTTTTCTGTAAAATTTGAGGTGCGACAGCGTCACCATGCGGTACAGGTTGCGCAGGCCGGTGATGTTCTTCGCAAGGATGATGATATGACCGTACTGCTGGCGATCGGCGTCCGGATCGGCCGGAATCTCATCGATCATGTACCCCTCCATGCCATAGATGACCTTCTGGTGATACTTGTCTGCGAGGTCCTGAATCTTCGGGAATGCCTGAATGACGCCATGGTCTGTGATCGCGACCGCCGGATGATGCCACTTCGCTGCCGTCTTGATGATCTCTTCATTGTCGATAAGACCATCGAGGCTCATTTTCGTATGCAAATGGAGCTCGACGCGCGGCGTCTCGTAATTGTCCTCGTGGTCGATCTTGACTGTCTCTCCCTTTTCCATCTGAGACAGCTCCAGCACAAGCCCGCCGGAGTACTTGTCGAGGCGCACATTGCCGCGCACCTTGACCGTCGTCCCCGGTTTCAAAGACTCGACAGCTTCTGCCTCCTCGGGGCGGTCGAAAAATTTCTTGCACGGGATACCATTCGTTTCATCGGCCAGATTCATGAGAAGGAGCTTCTTTTTGCTGCGAAGCTCGCGGACCTCGATAGAAATCACCGTGCCGACAAAAATGACACCATCCTTCTCTTCATTCACAGTGCGGATCTCGATGGCCTCTCCCGTGATATGCTTCCTGCCAAGGTATATGCCATTCACTGCGCCGCTTTTTTTTGCAGCGGGTGCAGGCGCTATGAAAGCACTCTTCGGCAGGACGCTCGAAAGAGATGGCAGACTGCTCGGCATGGAGATCCCAGGCATCGGTGTCTCTTCTGCCATTGCCGGCATCGCCATTTCCGCTTCCTGCGCCGCTGCGATGTCGTCAGCGGTCGGGAAGACAGGGATATCCGGCGCAAGACTGTAGCTCTCCATGGGTTCTTCCGGCGGCGGGAAATCCACCGGCGGCATATCCGGATCCATCATAGGCGCAGGCGCAAAAACCACACTCGACACATCATCACCATTGATATAGATCGTTTCCACGCATGCCAAAGCCGGCCCCATATCTTTGAGTGCCTTCAATGCAGCTTCTTTATGGTCGGCCTTGATGTACCATGCGCGGCTCTCTGTGTCAATCTCCATCAAAGTAATGACGGATCCCGCCTGTCGGGACTTCAGACAATACTTTCCCATAGGATCTCCTTTCGAGGTATAGATAACACAGGTGGTGGCATTTCGACTTTTTAGGATGAGACATTAGAAATTAGGGATTAGAAATCCCAATTGACTAGTGACTAGTGACTGGTGACTGGTGACTGGTGACTGGTGACTAGTCACTAAATGCCACCGTCAGGCATTGCCATGATTTACGCTCCGCGGCGCTTCTATATTTTGATGCGCCGCTCCACCATTTCTCATTTCTAATTTCTCATTTCTCATCACTTCATGCTCCCGTCTTCACTGCCTTAGGGGAGAGCGGCTCGGATGGCTGGGGAGGATCATCCGGTTTCACCTTATAGGTGATGACAGTATCGACCGGTTCATAGTCAGAGAAGAAGCTGTCGTGGTAGATGCGGCCGTCAGCCCACTTGACAGACTGCGTGACGAGGACATTGTGTCCTTCGTGGCCTTCCTCGACCTTTTTATCCTCTTCCTGCGAAGGGTCGACGCGGATCACGGTCTTAAAGGGCAGGACTTCATCGCTCTTCCTTGCGATCTCTACGAAAGAGGGCTTGTCTTCCTGATTTCCTAAGATGCGCACGGTCACAGCACCCGGTTCGTAGACCGCATAAATGTAGACGCCATGCTTCAAATGATTCAGGAAGCAGAAATCCAGAGAACCTTCCGCGACGGTCGCATCACGCCCGATCGGTGCATAGGATGCCGGCGAATAATGACAGGTACGCTCTGTCACGGCAAGCCCTGACAGGATGACGGCATTGAAGAGCGTCGTGCTCACCTGACAGACGCCGCCGCCTGTCCCCGGCTCGACCTTGCCATTGATAATGACAGGGGCTTCAAGATAGCCATTCGCGCTGGAGCGGGAACCTGTCGCCTGGTTATAGGAAAAAGAGACTCCCGGTGCGATGTACCTGCCGCTGATACTGTTTGCAGCGATCTCGATATTTCTGCTGCGGTTGCCCCCGGCATAAAAGGTGGTCGTGTATTCGGCAAGGACCGCATTGATTTCCTTGGCAGCCTCCTTTGTCATATTCGGCTTCTGGATGTCTGTGGCCGGGATCTCCACCTCTCCGCTTTCGCCCTTTTTGAGTTGGAGCGCGGCTGCTTCTTCCAGTGCCGCCTTGTCGATTTTCATGGAAGGCCTGCCTTCATCGAAGGAAACGGATCCGTCTTTCCCAAACCGGGGCTTCGCATTGACAGGAGGCTTTGCATACTTGGCAGCCAGCTGGGCGATATCCTCGGTGAGGTGCTTCTCATCAAAAGAAGCATCGATGGCCGCACTATGCCCGGTGAGGAGGATCCGCCAGCGATCGTACCAGCGCTGGAAGAGCCCGCCCGTCCGTCCAAGAGCCATGGCTTTCTCTATGGCCTTCTCGTCATAGCGGACAGAGAGCGAGCGGAAGGAGATCTCTTCGTGAGCATCCTCCTTTGTAAGTACTAATTTTCCATGCAAAAGATCCGCATTTTTCACGGAAAAAAGCTCCTTGAGCTCTTCCTCCGTCGCGCCGCCTGCCTTTGTCCCATGGATGGTGACGCCGGGGATGACCCTGTCGTCACTTATCCAGAGAAACGGCGCGCTTCCGATGCCGATAACAGCCAGTGTGAAAACCAGTCCGAATATCCGCTTCCAGCGGTATCGTCTTTTAATCAATGATAGTCCCTTCGTTTCGTGTATGACATTTGAGGTTATGGGTTCAGGGTTCAGGGTTGTGGTGCGGCGCATAAAAATCAGAAGCGCCGCGGAGTTTTGATAGCGCTTCGCACCGTCGTCATTTCGAGCGTAGCCGAGAAATCTCTATGGCAGAGCGCTCATTGTCGCATATGAGGCAGCACCAAGCCATCGTTTTCCCTCAGTGCATACGTGCTGATTATCGCAGTGCAATAGAGATCCCTCGGCTACGCTCGGGATGACGTTACGAGGAATCCCAGTCACCAGCCGCCAATCACCAGTCACTTATTTCCTCAAACAATACTTCAGCAGCAAATCTTTGAGTTCAAGCTCCGAGGCGCCTTGGCGGGAAGCGAGCTGGTACTTCATGATCTCCAGAAGAAACCACTCCGCCTCTTCTTCCGTGACCTTCCTTGCCTCGGCCTGCACGGCCCGCCACTGCCAGGAGGATCTCACCCCCAGCGCCTGCTGGATACGGGTGGGCGGCACGTGATTCCTTTCCATTTCCTTCAAGATCTTGATCTTTCTGAATTTGGAAGAAAGAAGTCCGAGATTTTTGATCGTGGTGGTCATATCCGTGAAGACGCGGTCCGCACTCTCTAAGACAAGCTGTGACTTTTTGTCCAGAAGAGCATCGACGAATTTGAAGATCCCCTGATTCATGTAGTCGGGAAGCGCAAGCTCCAAAAGCTCCTTCGTCACGACGGACTTTTCCCCGCACATCAGTACCATCTTATCACATTCCGTCTGCAAAAGGGGAAGGGAAATCGTATCCCACGAGGAGAGTACATCCTCCAAATAAGTCCGTGCGGAGAAATCGACACGCTTGCCCGCTGCTGACAGGAGACGTATCATCGCACCTGCCGCATCACGCGGCAAAAGGAGCGAAAGCTCTTCACTGTAGCAGACAGACAGCAGCCCTTTCACGATCTTCGTTCGCTTGTCCGGCTTTCCATCGAGCTGGATCAGGCAGAAAATATCAGGCGGCAGGCCTTGCAGCACCTCTACAAAGTGGAGGGCCGCCTTTTCCTCTTTCTCTGCTTTCGAAATGCGCTTCAGGAAAGGGGGATTGTGTATCACGACCGCAGTCGCACTGGAAAAAAGTGACTGCCCTGCCAGGGCATTCTCATACTCTTCCAGACTTCCCTCTCCATCGAACAGAACGGGATCCGGCGGATCTCCCTCAAAATAGGCCTTGAGCAGACCCTCCCGACGAAGGGCAAGGGATACCAGATCTTCACCATAAAGAAAGCAGCAGTTCTTTTTATTTAACTTTTTGGCAGGCATAAGTGATCGTCCTTGTATAAATGTAAACAGGAATCGGGAGTGACTTGGGCTGGTGTCCAGGGATTAGGGATTAGACTTATAGACTGAAAGACTAAGAGACTGGGACGTCTGATGTCTGACTTCTCACCCAGTCCAGAAGCTGACAAATCGCAATACCAGTCACCAATCACTAGTCACCAACTTCCACCCATTCTTGTACACGACCTCCTGCATCCCCTTCTGATACAGGTTCACGGATGGGATGTCTTTGAAGTCGAAAAGCTCCATATCTTCATAGGCATGGGCGAGACGGGTCCCGCCGTAGATGACCAGCTCGGGCGCCATGGTCTCCGCGTCTTTTTCCGTATATTCTTGAAAGCCATGGCTACCGGTGATCCACAGGGTATGAGGAGACGCATTTGGCATGGGTCTTCGTCCGGAAAGGAAGATGTCCTTCTCCCCCATCACCATCTGCCAGCTGCTACCATTGGTGATAAAGTGCAGCTCATCCAAAGAAAGTGCGGCCCTTCCCAGGCATCGCACGCGCGCTGTCTGCCCCGATAGAAGCTGCGCCGCCCATTTCCGCGGATCACCGCCTGTCACCCAGATCTCCCTGACAGGTATCCCCATCACGAGAGGGAGCGGCTTATCGACATCCTCCAGATCCAGAATGAGTACATCTGCCTCCTCTACCCCTTCATAGGCGAGGATGGAATTCCACTCCCAGGCAGCGGTGCGTGAGGAGATGCGGCTTGCCTTATAGTATAAGATGTTTCGCCCGTCATTGACAAGAAGGATTCCGCGGTCACCGCCAAGATCCGGGCAGATGACGCGGGTCGAAGGCGCCAGGAGCTGAGCCGTCGCTATGGCAAGAAAAAGAAGCGACAGCATGCCTCCGGCAGCCATGCGAGAGCGACCGGAAAGCCGCTTTCTGAAATACACCACCGCAAGAAGCGCATAGTAAAAGGCTATTTCTAAAGAAGAAAGACCGCCTGTCACAAGCTGCGCTCCCCTGGCCGAGGAGAGGAGAAGATTCAGACGCAGGGCTAAAAAGACCGCATAGTCTGCCGCATAGAGAAGCCCTGCCATCAGCGGACGGCAAAGAAGGGAGACGAGTGCTGCGATAAGCCCCGCGATAATGACCCATTCCAGAAACGGCGTGACGAAAAGATTCGCAAAGATGAAATACACCGGAAAGCGATGGAAATCATAGAGCATGATCGGTATCGTGAGAAGCTGTGCCGCTGAAGACAGCGCGATCCCTTCCTTCACCCATTTCGGCAGCTTTTGGAAAGGGCTCATCCAGCAAAGGATCGGACGGTAAAAGAGGAGGATCCCCGCGGATGCGCCGACCGAGAGCTGGAAGCTCACATCGTACACATAGTAAGGATCCCAGAGCAGCATGCCAAAGACCGCCGCCCCCAGAAGATTCAGCGTCGCCCTCTCCCTGTCAAGGAAGATCCCAAGGACAGAGAGGATCCCCATGACCGCCGCACGGATGACAGGCGGCACAAGCCCTGAGAGCACCGCGTAAAACAGCACAAGCAGGATGGCCGGCAGGATCACAAGGCGTCGCGGCAGTGAGAGCCAGCGTCCCAAAAGGTACAGGAAGCCAAAGAGCAGCGCCACATGCGAGCCCGAGACGGAGAGAATGTGGATGATGCCCGTCGCGGAGAATGACGTCATGACCTCTTCCGGAATATCATTATAATTTCCTCCGAAGAGGAGCGTCATCAGGATCGAAAGGCGCACCGGATCCATGTAAGGCGCAAATGTCTCTTTCAGCGACTGCTTCATCTCCGAAGAGAATCTCTCTATGCGATAGGTACCACTCTCACCGGCAAAGGCGGGATGCATGCCTTCCTTGAGATACAGCCTTCCAAGGAGATGGCGGCTCCGATAGCGTCCCGTGAGATCGATCTTTCCCGGATTCTGATACAGGCGGATCGGGCTCATTTCTCCTTCGGCGTAAAGGCGGTCCCCGGGATGGAAATGCCTGATCTCCTTCTGATCATAGAGGTAGCACGTCCCTGAGAGCGGCTGAAGCGTCCCATCGGCGTATCGGATGGAAACGAGCGCAAGCGCATATCTCGCATAGCCCTCCTCCCCTTTTTGTACCAGCGGCTCCTCCATGACGATACCTTCATAGGTGCCTGCGCTTCGGCTCGCCCAGTGCGACTGCTCCTGCCACAGGGCATCAGAGAGCGCCATGCGGAAAGCGCCGATCGTCAAAAGAGAAAGCGCCGCTCCCAAAAGGACAAGGGAAAAGCGGCCACGGAAATGACCATAGAGAAGGAAAAGCACACCGGAAAGGAGCAGCAAGGCATACCCATAAGGCAGCAGAAAAGGCGGAAGCTCCTCGAAAAGAAAAACTCCCGCTGCCAGCAAAAGCGCACTCCAGAAAAGCCCCAGCCGGATCATCATAGGGTGATCTTATCCGCCATCTTCTTGTAACGGCTCTCACCGATAGAGGGCACCTGTTTGAGCTCCTCCTTCGAGGAAAAGCGGCCATGCTCCTCACGGTAGCGGATGATCTTATCCGCCGTCGCCTTGCCGACGCCCGGGAGTGCTTCGAGCTCTTTCGCGCTGGCGGCATTGATAGAGATGAGCCCGCTCCCCCGTGCATCCACCTGCTCTGGATCAAGCGGGATATGGATCTTCATCCCGTCAGAAAGCGGCTCGGCCATATTGATATCTTCCATAACCGCATACGGCAGCACATCACCCGCAGCCTTCACCGCATCGAAGAAGCGGCTTCCCTCAGGAAGCTCATAGACACCCGGCTGCCTCACGGCGCCCGTCACATAGACGAGGAGCATCCGGGAAGACTCCTTGCCGGAAAGCTCGACCACAGGAAGCGGCTCCTCTTTCGTCTCTCCTGCGGTATGCCAGAGAAAAAAGGCCGCTCCCAGAGCCAGAAGAGCCGCCGCAAAACAGATCACAAGGATCCGTCGGCTTTCCTCTTCTCGTCCCATGGGAATGGCCTCCTTTTACATGCTGATGTTAGACAGTTGGTTGGTAGCAGTGAATGCTAAGGTGGAGCAGAGAAGGTGCGGCACTCTGCGCCGCATGATCAATAAGGATTGGAGATTAGAAATCTCAAGTGACTGGTGACTAAGGAAACACTGATTAAATCGTTGTCAGAGTTAATCCGCGTTTCCCTAGATCCTTCGACTCAGTTCTCATGTTTCAGATAAGCCATTTCCTAACATACGACGTTTTTCTCCGCTCAGGATGACGAAATGCGCCGCACCAACCCTTTTGAACCTCTTGCCCCTATAGAACCACTGCACCTCTTTTGCAAAGGGTCAAAGGACGCTCCGCCCTTTGAACTCGCCTTGCGCCCTTATTTATTCTCTTTTTCCTGCTGACGAGCAGCGGCGGAATTGGAATCGATCAGGCTCTGACGGTTCTTTTTCAGGCTGTCTAAGACGTTTTCCATATTTGTTTCCACATACTTCAGGACATCTGTCGCATAGGTGACAGAACTGGTGCGGAGCTCATCAGCGGATTTATTGGCCGAAGAGATCACTTCATTGGCACGCTCCTGCGCCTGCTTGACAAGTTCGCTTTCTTCCGTGATGCGGGCGATATAATCCTTCGCCTGCGCCACCGTGTCCTCTGCTTTCTTTTCTGCGTCGAGCATGATACGCTCTTTGTCCGCGACAATGCGGCGTGCGCTCTCGAGTTCATTTGGGAGCGACTGATTGATGGCATCGATCAGTCGTTCGATCTCATCCTTATCCACCAATTTCTTATTGGTGAGCGGTACTTCACTCGCGTTATTGATGACATTTTCTAATTCTTCTAAGAGTTTTCTTGTGTCCATAATTGCAAGCCTCATTTCTTTTTCGAAGTTTGAGAAAAAAGCCGATGGCGATCAGCGATTCTCTACCTTTTTCTTGATCATTTCCTGTACATAGGGCGGGACCATCCGAGTAATATCACCATCAAAATGGGCCAGCTCACGAACGCCGGTAGACGACAGATAAGAATAGCGTCCATCCGTCATGAAGAATGCGGTCTCCAGCGTGGGATCGATCTGTTTGATCATGAGCGCCCGCTGAAATTCGTATTCAAAATCACTGAACGCACGAAGTCCGCGAATCAGAAGATGGCAATTCTTCTTCGCTGCGTATTCATTCAAAAGACCATCAAAAGCATCCACTTCGACATTGGGAATGTCTTTGGTCGTCTCGCGAAGCATATCCAACCGTTCTTCCGTAGTAAACATATAATGCTTGGTCGGGTTTAAAAAAGCTGCCACAATCAGTTTATCGACCAGACAAGCGCTTCTTCTGATGATATCCAGATGACCATAGGTCACCGGGTCGAAACTTCCTGGGCAAATCGCTATTTTCATTGCACTTCTCCCTCTGTAGATCTGCATAGCAGATAGGTAACAACAATGGCCCCCACTTTTTTCTCTTTCCAGACTTCACACCGGTCAGCAAAGAGTGATACATCCGGGGGTTCTGATATAGAATGTTCTGCAATAATGATCGCATGATCAGCAGGAAGGCCGCAGTCGAAAACCATCGCCAGTACTTCATTGATATAGCCCTTCCGATACGGAGGGTCCATGAAAATATAATCAAAGGTCCTGCCCTGAAGAGACTTCAGCGCAGCCCCTACATCTCTCGATATGATCTGTACCTGATCTTCTACATGGCACTTCTTCGCATTTTCGCGGATGATGCGGCCCGTTGTCTTGTCGATAAAGACCGCAGACGATGCATACCGGCTGAGCGCCTCAAGCCCCATCGCGCCTGTCCCGGCGAAAATATCGAGGACATCCGTCTCAACGAGCCCCACATTGGCAAGTACATTGAAAATGCTTTCCCGTACCCGTCCCAGCGTCGGTCTCGTCGTATTTCTTCCTACGGGTGCCAAAAGGTTCGTGCCTTTGGCTTTTCCACCAATAATTTTCATATCTGTTTCCTCATCGTGATTTCAGCAGGAAACCTGCTGATTACACTCATAGTCATTATAGCATAAATGAAGGAAATTGGAATTAGAAATTTGTGATCGGCAGCTAGGGATTAGGGGCCTCGAGTGATCGGGAGACTGGGAGACTGAGAGACATCAGACTTTCCCGTATCGTCATTTCGAGCGAAGCGAGAAATCTTTGTCATTCGTGGCGAGGGGCTCACACTTTCCCCACATGTACCGCGCACTTCTCCGCTTTTCTCATCTGTTTTTCATACCGCCTGTGCCCTATCCGCCCCTTCGGGGCACCTTCCCCTCGAGGGGA
>ENA-ORTS01000910-ORTS01000910.1-human-gut-metagenome-genome-assembly--contig:-NODE-910-length-22057-cov-3.140851_pt1 | contig 22057 bp, 18 predicted proteins | sample MGYA00241911_ERZ509186 | MGnify/ENA primary metagenome ERZ509186 (study PRJEB26280, sample SAMEA2338852) | human gut metagenome | biome: human gut; feature: human-associated habitat; material: faeces...
TCGTGTTATGCCAGATCGTGCAGAGATTGAGAAAGAGATTGTAAGCAGATAATAACAAAAAGGAGAAGGTATGATCAGTCAGAAATTATCCGAAGCACGAGTGTATGAAATAAAAAAGGAAACAGAGATTGCGATTGAAAATCGACCTGTTTTTCATCTAACACCGCGTGTGGGCTGGCTAAATGATCCTAATGGTTTTTCATTTTATGACGGGTTGTATCATTTGTTTTATCAATACAATCCATATAGACCATTTTGGGGACCTATGCATTGGGGTCATGTCATTAGCCGTGATTTGCTGCATTGGACATATCAACCTGCAGTACTTGCACCGGATCAGCCGTATGACAATGGAAACGGCTGCTTTTCGGGCAGTGCGCAGACTCTTGATGATGGAAGGCAGATCCTTTTGTATACTGGAGTTTCATGGGAGAAACAGTCAGATGGTTCTATGAAGGAAATCCAGCAGCAGTGCATAGCATCAGGCGATGGTGAAGTTTATGAAAAGTACGAAAAGAATCCTGTAATTTCATCTGATCAGCTTCCCAAAGGATATGACAGATCGAATTTTCGTGATCCGAAGCTTTGGAAAGAGAAAGATGGAAGTTGGCGTTGTGTTACGGTCAGTCGTAATGAGACAAATGGCGGAGGTGTTCTATTATACGAAAGCTCAGACTGCATTTCATGGAAGTTTAAAAGTGTTATGGCAGAAAATATGAATTGCTTCGGGAGAATGTGGGAGTGTCCGGATTTCTTCACGCTTGATGGGCAAAATGTGCTGATCGTGAGTACGATGGAGATGGAGGCAGAGGAACTGGAATATCCCAATGGAAACGGAGTGGTTTGCCAGATAGGTCACTTCGACAATCAGACAGGTCAGTTTCACAGTATTTCTTCTCAGTCAGTCGACTATGGCATTGATTTTTATGCACCACAGACTATGCTTGCACCAGACGGACGCAGGATTTTGATAGGCTGGATGCAAAATCTGGCATCGGTCAATCAACATTCGGAAAAGGAGCCTTGGTTTGGGCAGATGACCATTCCACGAGAATTGGCTATTAAAAAAGGCAGATTGATCCAGCGTCCCGTAAGAGAGCTAAATGCCTGTCGCCACAATATGGTTTCATATACAAATGCAATAATATCTGGAGAAAAGACGCTTAAGGGTGTTTGTGGACGTATCGCAGATATTGAGCTTTCAATCGCACCACAAAGTGAAGAAAATAGATATTATATGTTTGAAATGCGCTTTGCGCAGGATGATAAACATTATACGTCACTTCGTTACCATCCGCATGAGTCTGAGCTTGAGCTTGACAGAAGCTATTCTGGTTCAAGAATTGCAATGGTACATAAGCGTTCATGCAAGGTGCAAGACAACGGTGGATCACTCAAGCTTCGAGTTGTAATCGATCGTTTCAGCGCAGAAGTTTTTGTAAATGATGGTGAGCAGGTGATGAGTATCACTTTTAAGACAGATTTAAATGCAGAGAAAAGACCCAATACACCTGTTTGGACTGAAAAACAGATGGCAGATATTGTAGCATTCGTTGTAACTGATTCAACCGAGGTTATCCCTGTCGGATACCCTGAAATTGATACACGTTATATGTTTGCAAGAGTTGTTTATCCTCCTATAAGCTCAGATGAGGTGGAAGACAACCTGTCTGAGGCAACTTCTTATTACGATGCCAAGCATAGAGCCTGGGGAAATGCCATTGATTCTTCTGAAGCTATGTCATTTAACTTTCAGGATGATTTCCCTGAAGGTTCTCCGTTCAAACTGCCTGCTTCAGCTTATCCTACTGCACCTTCTGTAGATATTGGCGAAGGATGTATGGAAACCAATTCTCCTTGTTATGTTAAAATAGAAGAATATGACTAGGGTTTGCTTTGTTTCTTGTTTTTTTTATTAATTTATGCTAATTATGTTGTTAGCTAAATATTTCTATGCAAAAATTTGAGGGTATTATGGATAAAAAAAGTATAGTTATTTCTTCTCTTCTTACAATCACAGCTATTATCGGTGCTTCCGGTATTTATGTTTATAATTCTTCTTTTGTATCTTCCAATGATGCTGTAATTGAGCCGGATTTTATTGCTGTTGATGCTGAAAATTCCGGAAAAGTTAAAAATATTTTTGTTAAGCCAGAGCAAAATGTTACAAGAGGACAGGTTCTGGCAGAAATTGAAGTTGTCGAAAATGTTGTTGTTCCTGCAATGGCTAAATCCGGAGTTGATGTTAATGCTACTAAGGCAAAGTTAAATGATGCGGAAGAGAACTATAAACATTTTGCCATTATGTATAAAGATGGTGTTATTGCCCAGGAAGAGTATGATCGTTCTCTAAATCAGCTTACAAAAGCCCAGGATGACTATGAAAAAGCTTTGCAAACATCCGGTACTGTTCAAAAGCAGAAATCTGTTGTTAAGACTAATGTTACCACATCAAAAGTTTACGCTCCTAAAGACGGAGTTGTAAGTCTGAGCTATTTGAATAAAGGCGAAACAGCCCTTAAAAATAAGCCTATTGTTCTTTTGGATTCCAATAAGCCAAAGGTAACTGCTTATTTCAATCCTAAATATGCTGATGAATTAAAAATTGGGCAGGAAGTAAACATTCATATGAAAAAATATCCTGCAAAGAGGTTTACAGGAGTGATTAACGCTGTCGGAACTGAGCCTGAAATGGATACTGAAAAACAGTCGCTTGTAATTCCTGTCCAGATAACTTTTAAAGATGATTTAAACGGTTATACACTTGCAAAAGGACAGCCTGTTCAGGTTAAGTTTAGAAAGTAATATTTTTATACTTTAGACTGGCAAAAAAAATTTTTTTTAGGTTATAATTAATCTGGGAAATTGAATAACCTGAAAAAATATGGTAAAATGTGTATCTAATGAAACTAAATCAAATATATTCGGTTCTTTTCCAAATGAGAAAAAGGTTAGAAAAGGTTACTTAAGTTACCGTAACCATAGAACTGAAAGTGTTGATACCTTTACGTCAGTAAAAACTGCCGCAGGCGCCTCTATTGGTACAATTCTTCCTGTATTGTACTTCTTGAAAAAACGTGATGGCAGACTAAAAGGGATAAAACAGTTCTTCTCGCTGCAATATGGATATAAAGAAATGATGGCAGTTAGCCTTTCTGCAATTGTCGGTGGAGTTTTGGCAGGGATGTCAGGAGAGAAAAATCCTTTACACCGTAAAAGAAAAAAGAATGAGGCTGTATTTCAGTTTATGAACACTGCTGTTCCGGCAACTCTTGTATGCGGTGCTATTAAATTTTGCGAGCGATTCAAAAAGTTAAATCACAGTACTTATAAAATGTTTGGTACTGCAGCCGGATTGGTAGGCGGTATGTACCTTGGCGCTGAAATTTCCAATAAAATTAATGATCCGAAAGACAAGGTTCCGGATCGTAAAGTCACAATGAAAGATGCTATTGCAAATATTGATGATGCTTTTGGCGCGCTTGTAATTGCCAAATTTCCTGGAATTAAGCATCTTCATGTAGAAAAAGCTCTGCCTGTAATTTTTGCATGGTGCGGTTACAGGGCCGGCGAAAGCAATTAATCTTTAACTGATTTTGCCGGCGTTTCGGATTGTTCTATTTTAATTTGCCCGTCTTTTTGGACAAAATTTACTTCTTTTGTTGATTTACGCTTGTTCAGCATTCTTTTGAGTGCAGGATCATCAGAGCGGATTTCTGCATTTTCCAACTCTTTCTTTTTCTTTTCTTTCTGTTCCTGAAGATCTTTTCTTTCGTCTATTTCCTGCTGTCTGAATATCTGTTGCTGCATTAGCTGCATATCATGACGATTAATACCCTGAAGCCCCTGAATGTCATTAATAGCAGAAGGAGGAAGTTCCGGGTATGCTAAAGCTGTGCCTGCAAAAATACCCATTGTAAGGATTAAGGTGCCGAGATTTTTCATACATCATTCTCCTTTATTTAATTTGGAATGTTACATTTGCAACAGAAGTAATTTTCTTTTCTATTGTAGAGGTGTCGCTTATGCCCATATCAGAAACATTTGTGGAATCTACCGGAGTAATCTGGAATACCCCCATTCTTACAGACTGGATTTTTCCTGTTCTGTTATGTGTTGCTTTTAACATAGCATCTGCTCTCTGTTTGGCATCTTTGGTTGCTTCTTCAAGCATTTGAACTTTCATATCAGACAGTTTTGAGTAAAAGTATGCCGGCTGATATACATTTATATCTATTCCTTTATTAATCAGATTAGTAATATCTATTGAAATTTCTTTTATTTTCTGGACATCATTTGATGAAACTGTCAAAGGCTGGGAAAGATTATAGTAAGCAATTTCATTTGTTGTATTACCGTTAGGTGTTTGTTTGTATGAATTGTAGCCGCTGGAGGTTTTAATTTCAATCTCGTTTTCTTTTATGCCTTTGTCCAGAAGGTATTGTTTAACCTGAGGGAGCTGTTTATTTACAATTTCATAAGCAGAACCTTTTGTTGCAGAACGTGCTGAAATCTCAAATTCAAGCCTTCCGCTGTCTGAGGTTACTGTTTTATAAGAAGAACCTGTTACAGCAATTACGTCTTTTGAAATTTGTGTTGTTGCAATTTTTGTTGCGCAAATAAGTCCGGCTGCTAATACAACAGACAATATTGTAATCTGGAATTTTTCTAATTTTTCGAACATATACTTCTCCTTATAAAAATACTACTAACCTTTTTAATTATTATAACATATATTTCAATTTTACAAAAGTCCTTATTAGTGTTATAATTATCACAAAAAATTATAAAGGAAATTATATGAGTAATTATGTTGAAAATGTTTTGGATGATGTTAAACTAAAAAATGCTTGTGAACCTGAGTTTATTCAAGCTGTTGATGAGGTATTGTCAGCTCTTGAACCTGTAGTTGCATGCAATGATGATTATGAAAAATTTGCAATTCTTGAAAGAATGGTAGAACCTGAACGATTGATAGCATTTAGAGTTCCATGGGTAGATGATAACGGAAAAATTAGAGTAAACCGCGGATACAGAGTTCAGTTCAGCAGTCTGATAGGTCCTTATAAAGGAGGATTAAGATTTCATCCAAGCGTTAATCAAAGTATTATAAAGTTTTTGGGGTTTGAACAGGTATTTAAAAACGCGCTTACAGGGCTTCCTATCGGAGGCGGCAAGGGCGGAAGCGATTTTGACCCGAAAGGTAAATCTGATAATGAAGTTATGCGCTTCTGTCAGAGTTTTATGACAGAACTTCAAAGGCATATAGGGCAGGATGTTGATGTTCCTGCCGGTGACATTGGGGTTGGCGCTCGTGAAATCGGGTATCTTTTCGGACAGTATAAAAGGATAAAAGATGCTTACGAAGGCGGCGTTTTAACCGGAAAGAGCGTTGTTTACGGAGGCTCTCTTGCCCGCAAGGAAGCAACGGGTTACGGCTTGATTTACTTTATGAGAGAAATGCTGAAAGCTAACAGCATTAATTCTATGGCTGGCAAAACTGTTACTATATCAGGCTCCGGTAATGTTGCTATATATGCCTGTGAAAAAGCACAGCAGTTCGGTGCAAAAGTTGTTGCAATGAGTGATTCCTCAGGATGTATATATGATAAAGACGGAATTGATTTAGCGACTATTAAGAGGATTAAAGAAGTTGAGCGCGGAAGAATTAAGGATTATCTGCATACTAATCCGTTTGCTGAATATATGGAAAGAACAGGTGAAAATTCTCCTATCTGGTCTATAAAAACTGATATTGCTCTGCCTTGTGCAACGCAAAATGAGTTGACGCTTGAAGATGCAAAGCTTCTTGTGAAAAACGGGGTCATAGCTGTAGGAGAAGGTGCTAATATGCCGACAAGCAAAGATGCTATTGAATACTTCCTTGCTAACAACGTTCTCCTTGCGCCTGCAAAAGCCGCAAATGCCGGAGGTGTTGCAACTTCTGCAATTGAAATGAGCCAGAATAGTATGAGATTTTATTATACTTTTGAGGAAGTTGATAAAAAACTTGAGAGTATTATGAAAAATATTTTCCATTCCTGTAAGGCTGCTGCGGAAAAGTATGAACTCGGGAATAATTATGTTGCCGGAGCTAATATTGCAGCGTTTACAAAACTCGCAGAAGCAATGATTGAACAGGGAGTTGTTTAATTATTACCGTTTGCAGGGACAGGCTTTTTTCTTGCAGCAGGCTTCGGGTTTGCCAAACAAAAGCCTCATCCCGCCCATACGGGTCTTTAATGTTTTTGCTACAGTGCAGGTTATATCATCAATATTGTTTGTGATTGAATTTACCTGATTCATTGTTTGTGTAAGATTGCCGGTTGCACATTCGATGCTTTTTGTTATTTCTTTAATATTCTTTGTAGTTTCATTCAGGTTCTGAAGGCTTTCTTCTGTCATATCCTGTTTTACTGATTTATTAATCTTTAATGTTGTCAGCCTCAGGTTTCTTGTAGTCAGTTCAAGATTTCTTGTTGTTTGATTTATATTACGCTGGTTTTCTTTAACTGTATTATTCAGGGTTTTGAATAAATCTCCAACATTCTGGGTTGTGTTGTTTAAAGTTTCAATGAATGCTGAAACGTTATCTACAATAATATCAAGAGTTCCATTTTCTGCCTGTTCGTTTATAAATGCTTCTACGCTTGCAGAAGTTTTTCCTTTAATGCGGTCGCCGTTTTTTAGCATTGTTTCAGACGGAAGCTGTGGATATACTATATCTATGTAATCAAATTTTTTTCTGTAGTTTTTAACACGGGCGGAAACATTTTTCGGAAGCTGTAAATCTGCCGGAAAAAACAAAAGATGAACCTCTGTTTTTGTATAATCATCGTGCGGCTGAACTTTTGTAACCTTTCCTATGTTAAATCCCTTATAAAAGACGCTCATATTCGGAGGAAGCGGCTCTGCATCATCAAATTCTGCAATTACGCGAGTATATGACATATATCTGTACAGGTAATAGCCGCCGGGGATTACTATACCAAGAAAAAGAATAATTAAGATTGCTGTTATGATAAAGCTTCTGAGTGAAAATTTGTTTTCCATAAAGAGAATTTATGATTATATGAAAAATAATACATTCTCTTATAAGGCTATTTGCTTAGTCAATAAAGCTTATTTCATATGCTCCGTTGTCGATACGGAATTTTAGTTTAATAACTTCTCCGCTGTAGCCTGCCGGAGGTGTTTTATAAATCGGCAGCCTCATAAGCATATAATATATCTGATCATTCAGGCTTTTATTATTTGACTGATATAGAAATCCTCTGTTAATGAGTTTGCCGTTTTGAGCCAGGCTGAATTTTACAGCACACTCTCCTGCTCCTGTAATCTTTACAAGGTCAAGTTTTGATAGAAGTGCAAGTCGTATACCGTTTTTATAGTTTTCAAATTCTGTTTTGCTCATAACAGGTCGTTGAGGTTTAGGGCTTGCCGGGAGTGTTGTTGATGTGGGTTTTTTATTTTGGTTTAATGTTTGTTGCTGCTTCGGCTTCTGTGAGGATTGTTTTTTTGCCTGAGGCTCAGGTTTTGATTGTTTTTTAGGAGCAGTTACATTGTTTTTTGCCGGCTGTTGCGTGGTAGGTGTTACTACCCTTGATGCCGGTGATTTTTTAGGCTCAGCAGCAGTTTGTTGAGCTGTTATTGGTGGTGCCGTTTTATCATTCCATATTTTATCAATATCAGGGATATTCGCTTCCTGTTTTTCAAGTTTGGGCGGTGAACTTACCGGCTTGGACTTCTGTGCCGGAATTGTCCATGGTATAACTGCCAGAATAAGACAAAATACAAAGATTATTATTGAAATAATCTGTCCTGCCGGTATTGCTGTATAAGAATGAGCCGGCATTTGTTCTGGAATTTCATTAAACATATTATTCCCGCAGTCGCAGTAATCAGGCTTTATTTTATATTCTGCATTACAGTCTGTACATCTGAACATTTTTACCTCAAATATTTTACACGTTCTACATCAGAATAATCTGAAGGCTTACTGTACTTATCAAATGTAGCAAGAACAAAACCTCCTGTCACGTTTGTAACAATACGTTTTGTTCCTTGCGGAAAGTTTAAAACAGGCTGCCCCTGATAACTTAGAAGCAACGGTTTAATTCTGCTTATTGCAAGTGATGTGTATTCAGGATTTTCAGACCAGACTTTCAGATTTGAAATCTGACCGTATCTGTCAACTGTAAATGAAAATCTGAAGCGTGTTCCAAGAGGAGCATCAATTTTTACATCCTTCATAACTTTGTTTTGTAAATTACTTCGCCAGCGGTTCCAGACAATTAGTTCTTCCTGCTCTGTCAGCTCTCGCTGCTGTTGCTGTAACGGATTTTTATATTCCTTCTGTATATTGGCAGGCTTTTCTACGGGGGCAGGTTCTTTAAGCTTTTCAACCGTTGTTTTTATTTCAGGGGCTTGCTGCCGGGTTATTATTTCTTTTATAGAGTTTGGAAGTTCTGGTTTTTCTAGTGTTTTAGTTTTTTCTTCTTCTTTTTTTACGGTTTTTAGAGTTTTTTCTGTCTTTTCAACTTTTTTTTCTCCGGATAATTTAAGGGTTTCTTGTTTTTGGGCAAGAGGCTTTATTTCTTTAACGTGGATTTCTTTCTCTTGAATTTCCGGTGTGTTTTGTGTAATTTCAACGGTCTTTGATGAAAACAAGACCTGTTTGTACAGCGATGGCTTTATTATTGCCGCTGTTATTGTTGAAATTATAAATGCTAGTATTATTATTACTGATAATATTTTGTTCATTATTTATCCAGTTTTGACAAAAGTGAATCTGTTACATATATTTCATATTTTGTTCCGCTTAGAATATAAGTTTCTGCCAGAAGCAGTGCTGTAGGAACCAGTGCTGCAACGAGGCTTAAGAAAATCCCGTTAAAGTCGCCGCCTATTTCTGTCATAAAGTATGAAGTATTCATCGAAAATTCGATAAAAATAATTGCTATACCTATGATAAAAGACCGGATTTGTTCGGATTTAATCCTTCTTGTATTTTCTAGTCCGAAAATATCAGTGCCATGTGACAGATAATCCCTGTAGCCGTCAAGTTTTATGACATCTGACCCTGCAATTTTTTTTGAACTGACAAAGGCATTTACAAAAGAAAAGAATGCAAATATTATAAGCATTGTTGCCAGAATAAGAAAAATCGGTGAAAATCTTAAACCTGAAATCCGCACCCAACCGGCAGCTTCAGGAAAACACATAGCAAGAGTATTTGACACACCGTATGCAAGAAACGGCGCTGTCAAAATTCCGATGATTATTTTCCCCGCCCCTTTTAGTTGAAGCATAAACGCTTTTTCTTTTATGTAGTTTATTTTTGCCTCACTCAGGCTGTTTACAAATCTTTCAATCCATAATTGGTAATCATTAAGAACAATCTCCAAATCTTCCCGGAATTCATATTTGTCAAGTTCTCCGGAAAGCTGATGCCCGCTGAATTTGAAATATCCGGCAGAGGCTGCAAGTGTTGCTGTGAGAAGTGTAAAAAACAGAGAAATTAAAATTGCAAAAATAATTCTGCCATGAGGGTTCATATAATAAATCATATTTATTGAATAAAATGCTGTAAGAAAGATACAGGATATAAAAATCATAAAATTATATGCTAATTTAGAAATTTTACCGGTTTCTCTGTTCTGAAGCATTAAAAATATTCCCTGTTTCAGGGTGAGAGCTATTCCATAAACAACAACTGAAAATAGTCCTAAAACCTTTATATTAGTCGGCATATGGAGAAAATTCCCGCTTTCTGTTACCGGAAGCCCCATAAGATAGTTTGTTATCCCGAAGGCAGTGATAATTGAGGATATAAAAAGTGCAGTATTGATGATTACTGATGATTTGAAATTTGATGAAAGGCGTTTTGTTATATCATTAATTGCAAATGCAATCTGTTTTATTATTGCAACCCGTTCTTTTTCGATGGCTGTTTTTTGATTTTCAAGTTTTGTCTTTACCGGAGAAGTTTGTACGTGTGCTGTATTTTCAAGTTCTTTCTCTGCGGATAGCTTTATGCTTATAAATTCACTGCTATCTTTTATAAGAAGTTTACAGAGCTTGTCAAATGTGAGTTTTCCGCTCAAAGGCTTTCCCTTAAATAATATTTGTCCGGTATTAAAATTGTTCAAAACTGTAAATTTGCCGCTGACGGCATCATATTCGACCGTAAGCATATATTCAAAGCCCAAATCAAGAGGAAAATCAAACTGTTCGTTTCCACCTATTGTTATAAAATCTCTGTTTGTAAATTTTTTCTCTTCTTTGCTTGTTGTAATTATAAGATACATAATTGCTTCCCTTTAATACGGCTGGACTGTCATTGGTTCTGATAGCATAATTTGAAGGCTTGTGCCTTCAGAAACCATAATTTCTTCACCTTTAGAGGCTACCGCTGACACTGCTCCTACTGTTCCTCCTATTGCAGCTCCTCTTATAAGCGCGTTTTGGGGATCTGCTCCAAATATCATTGATACTGCTGCTATTGCAACTCCGCTTAAGATTCCACCAAGCACTCTTTTTGTTATTTTGGCAGGTCTTGAGCTGTCGCCTACAATATAGACCTTATTGGTTGAAAGCGGTATAATTCGTCCGTCGGGTGTCATCAGTCTGTTAAAATTAATTCCTATTTTACCGTTTCGCATTGCAAAAGATGCCTTGTTTGCGTCAACTACATTACCGCTGAGAATACTCCCTTCCGGCGCAATTACAGTTCCGTTTACAATCCAGTCAGAAATAAGCTGTGCACTTACATTATCGTTATTTGAAATACTTTCAGAACTAATTGAAGAGTTTAGCATTGCATAGAATTGTGTTCCTGCTTCTATGTATACAACGCCGCCATTTAGCGGTGTCTGTGTTATTTCAGGGAATGTAAACTCTTTTTGTACAGGCTTAATTTGCTGAGTCGGCAGAATTAAATTTTTTCTATCAAACTCTTCCTGTGCTTCGTCACTGAAATCATAGATAATCTCTTCTTCCTGCTGAGGTGTATCATTTTTTTCATACATATGAAGGCTGTCAGCCGCAAAGGTAAAATTCCAGCTGAATGTAAAACATATAAACACTGTAAGCAGTTTTTTCAGGTTCATTATAATATATTATACTTATACTGACTGTATTTGTAAATGCAGATTTGCAATTGTAAAGGAAAAAATATATAATGATTTAAAATGAGTGTTAAAGTTAAAAGTATTTTAATTGTTTTACTGGTTTTTGCTGCTTTACAGCGTAGTTATGCCGCTTCACGCTATAATGTGTATACGCCCACTGTATACAAACAAGGAAACCTTATTCAGGCACCATTGAAAGTAGAAGGAAATGTTATTGAACTTGTTGTAGATTATTCAGGCAGTATGGAGGTTTGGATTAATCTTGCAAAATCTATGCTTGTAAGTATTCTTCCAAAGATTACTGAACAGACAAATGTTGCATTAAGAGTTTTCGGACAGGGAAACCAAAATTCATTTGGAATGTTTAACGGATGTAAGGCTACAACTCTTGTAAGCCGGGCAAAACCAATGAATACAGACGGTATTATCAGCGGGTTAAGCAGTACTGTTATCGGCGGCTCAACCCCGCTTACTTATGCTCTTCAGCAGACTGTTTATAAAGACTTTGCTTCTCTTAATGCCGGAGTTGGGAAAAAAATTGTTCTTGTCACTGATGGCGGAGAAACCTGCGGCGGCAATCCATGTGAATTTGTCAGAAATCTTGTAAAATACAGAAAAGATATTATTATTGATGTTGTTATGGTAAACGGGTCTAATAAACTCCGATGTCTTGCAGATGAAACCGGAGGTAAGTATTATAATACATTAAATTCTGTTGATTTTAACAATGCTTTGAATAAAACCTTTGGGGCGGAATCAAAAAAACAAAATCCGGGCTCAAAGCAGAATAGTGAAGTCCATTATCAGTTCATAAATTAAACATAAAAAAAGGAAGTAAATATTTATTTACTTCCTTTTTTTTATTTAGGGCTAATTATTATTTGTGGCTGTTTGTTTTGATTACTCTGCCTTCTGTTGAACTTACAGACCCTTTTATATTCATATTTTGTTCTGCTGTGTTCCAGATTGCAACATTGCCTTTGTTTTGAATTCTTCCGGTTTCAGTTACGTTTAGAGCTGTGCCATGGTTTGTGATGTAGAGTTTGTCAGCATTGTTTGTTACTGTACCGCTGATGTTCATTTCACCATTGTCATTCTGGATAACTGCGTTGCCGGTTTCGTTTTCGATAGCGCCTGCGATGTTAGTACCGCCTTCTCCGGTGCTCCAGATTTTTAAGATACCGTTGCCGTCAATTTTACCGTTAACGTTGAGGGCATTACCTCTGCTGGTTACATTCAGTTTGCCGTTGTTGTTTGTAACTGTTCCGTTGATTGTCATATCGCCGGTCATATTTGTAAGGATTGCATTACCGTTATTAGTTATTGTGCCGTCGATTGTTAATCCGTTAGCTCCTGTATTTAACATTGTCATTGAGCCTTGATTATTAATGTCAGCAGTTTTTTCAACTGTAATACCATCTTTGCTTGAGATAGTTAATTTGTTATCAGTACCTGTGTATTTTCCTTTGATTGTAAGATTTCCTTTGTTGTTTGTAATAGTTGTTGAACCTGTTGATTCAGTTGTACCATCAAGAACAAATCCTTCAGTACCGTTGTTTAACATTGATAATGTGCCGTTATTTTTGATGCTGCCTGATGCATTTAACTTTGTTCCGTTGTTTTGAACTCTGAGGCTTCCTTCATTTTCAACATTTCCTGTCATATCAAGTGAGCCTTTGTCATTTTTGATTAAAGCATCGCCTTTGTTTGTAAGTGTACCTGCAATTTCGGTACCTTCAGAACCTTTATTCCAGAGGTTTAATGTTTCACTGTTGTTAAGAACACCTGTTTCTGTAACAGTTAATTTAGTTCCCTGGTTGGTAATGCTTGTTTTAGCTGCAACATCATCATTAAGTTTTTCTGTATTTACAGTGCCGCTGATTTTTAATTCGCCGGCTTTGTTTGTAATTATTGCAGAGCCGTTGTTGTCAACAGTACCGGCTATTGTTAAGCCCTTATCACCTTTGTTTAACATTGTAAGGCTGTTTGTGTTGCTAATAGTTCCATTTTTTGTAACTGTTAAGCCATTGTTTGCTGTAATTGCCGCTTTACCATTGTTAGCGATGATGCCGTTAACTTCAACTGCGCCTTTCTGGTTGTTAACAGTTAAGCTTGATGATGTTTGAGTATTTTCAAATGTGCCGTTTAAAGCTAGGTCGCCGTTACCGGTATTAATGATTTGAAATTCTCCGTTGTTTTTAACTGCACCATTTGTTTCAAGCCCATATTTAGAGGTAATTGTAGTTTTACCATTGTTTGTATATTCAGGAGCTTCTTTAGTATAAGTACCAAATTCAAGTTTTCCGTTCTGGTTAGAGATTAATACTTCACCGTCATTGTGGGTTTTTCCTGCAAACTGCATTCCGTCTTTACCGGTGTTGTAAATGATAACGTTGCCGCCTTTAGTGAAGTTTTCACCGCCGTTAACAAGTGTATTTGTTTCAGCAAATTTCATTGCGTTACCTTTATTTGTAAGTCTTAATTCATTTTCGCCATTGTAAATCTGGGCATCAATTGTCATATCGCCTTTATCATTCTGGATTACAGCATTGCCGTTGTTAACAATTTGACCTTTTACATCAGTACCGCCTTCACCTGTGCTCCAAACTTTTAGAGAGTCTGCGTTACTGATTCTTGCGTCAGAAGTGATTTTTAAAGCATCGCCTTTGTTTGTAAGGTTAACTTTACCTTTCTGGTTGTTAACATTACCTGAAACATAGAAGTTGCCTTTAGTGTTTGTAATAACTGTGTTGCCTTCTGCATTAACAAGTTCACCGTCAAAGGTTAAACCTTCATTACCTGTATTTTGGATACCAAGGGTACCTGTATTGGTTAATTCACTGCCGTTTGCAATTTTTAAAGATGTGCCGTTATTAATAAGGTTTAATGTATCAACGTTAGCAATGTTGCCGCTGATTTCCATTTTACCATTATAGTTTTGGATAACAGCTTTTGAATTATTTTCAACATTACCTGCAACTTTAATACCGTTGGCACCTTTATTCCATATTCTCATGCTGCCATTGTTTTTGATATTTGAGTTTGTATCAAGGTTTAAACCTGTACCGTTGCTTATAACATCAATGTCAGCATTTTTAGCGTTTGCAATTGTTCCATTAATTCTAAATTCGCCTTTATCATTTTGGATTACAGCAGAACCGTTGTTGGCGATTGTGCCTGTAATATTTGTTCCGTTAGCACCTGTGTTCCAAACTTTTAAAGTATTATTGTTATTGATAGTACCGCTGATGTTTAAAGAACCGCTATTATTTGTAATGTTTGTTTTACCGTTTTTGCTTGCGATTGTACCTGCAATATTTGCGTTACCTTTGTTGTTAGTGATAACAATGTTTTTGTCTGTATTAATTGAACCGTCTAAAGTAAGACCTTTTGAGCCTGAGTTGAGGATTGACAGGTCACCTTTGTTATTAATCTTACCGGTTGTTGTGAGGTGAAGATTTTCACCGTAGTTTGAAACTGTAACTTTATTATCACCTTTTATTTGTCCGCTGATTTCTAAAGCTCCGTTATTGTTAACGAGTAAAGTGTCACCTTTGTTTTCAACAGTACCTGCGATTTTTAAACCATCAGCGCCTTTGTTGCCGATATTAACTTTGCCGTTTTCTGCAAAGTTTTTGATTGTACCGTTAATTTGGGTTCCGCCTTTATCTGAATATGAAGTGATAACAATTTTTCCGTCTTTTGCAGAAAGTGAGCTTGCACTTGATACTGAAGTATTTACCAGATTGTTGAATAATACATCAGCCTGAGAGTTTGTTTTAATTACATCATTATTTTTGATACCTGCAATAAGTCCTGCATTAGCACCGATAATTACATTTTTACCTGAAAGCTCAGCGCCTTCTCTTGTGATAACTTTACCGTTAATAGTTACATCGGCGTTGTTTTGGTCTAATTTATAGTAACCGAGGGTTGGTGCTTCTTTGAATTTGTTATAATCAGACTGGGTAGGTGTTAATACTGAAAGTGAACCAACATTGATTACACCTGAAGCGCCAACTACCAATCCTTTTGGAGAAATGAAAATTGCTTGTCCGTTGTAGAACTTGCCATCTCTCATTGAGTTAACAATACCGTTAATGTTTACCTGATTATCAACTAAGTTTACGAATTTTGATACATTTTCTGCACCATATTTAAATATTAAGTTAGCGATGTCGCCTTCTGATAAGTTAAAGTTATTATATTGTCTGAAACCTACATCACCGTGTTTGTCTGTAGGGTTGATATTGTAAATCCCATTGTTTCCTGTTACACCCGTAATGTCTGTAGCTTTTGCCTGAAGAGATTGTGTAGCTAATAAGCATACTGCTAAAAGCGATACAGCCAATCTGCCTTTGTTAATTCTGTTTTGTTTCATGATGTTATCTTTCCTCATAATTTTGCCCCATATTCTTATTAAACATTTAAACATAAAAATATTTGCTATAATATGAATGAATGTTACAAAAAATTAAGTAAAGTTTTCTATAAGGAGGGCATTATATTTTTAAGGCTCTCAGAGAGTTTGCTATTGCAAGGACTGCAACACCTACATCTGCAAAAACAGCGCCCCACATTGTTATAAGTCCAAATGCCCCTAAGATTAGAAACAAAACTTTTATCCCGATTGCGAAAGTAATATTTTCTTTTACTATAAACATTGTTTTCTGTGACATTTTTATAGCCTCAGCTATTTTAGACGGTTTGTCATCCATAATAACAATGTCTGCTGCTTCGATTGCTGCGTCTGAACCCATTGCCCCCATTGCTATACCTGCATCAGCTCTAGTTAAAACCGGGGCATCATTTATTCCGTCACCCGCAAAGATTACACTATGATTTTTGGATTTATGTTGGATTATTTCTTCCAGTTTTTCTACTTTTTGGGCAGGCAAAAGTTGTGCGTAAATCCTGTCAATTCCTAACTCGTTCCCTGCGGCTTCGGCAGCAGCTCTATTGTCGCCTGTAAGCATAACAACTTGTTTCGCCAGTTTTTTTAACTGTTTTACAGCCAGTTTAGCATCTTCTTTTATTTCATCGGAAATTATTATGCAGCCTTTATATTTGCTGTTAACTGCTATATAAATGATTGTACCCGCATTGTTTTGACCCTCAAAAACTACTCCTGCATCTTTTAAAAATCTGCTGTTTCCTGCAAGTACTTCATTATCGCCGATAATTGCCTTAATCCCTTTCCCTGCAGTTTCTTTAACGTCTTTTATAACGGTTCGGTCTATTTCCTTTCCGTAAGCTTCTTTTATTGAAAGTGCAGCCGGATGATTTGAGTAAATTTCTGCGTAAGCACAGGTTTTTAGTAATTCACTTTCTTCAAGCCCTTCCGGTTTTATTGCTGTTACCTTAAAGACTCCTTTCCGATCTAAGACTCCTTTTGTTAATGTTCCGGTTTTATCAAAAACAACTGTGTCCGGCCTTGACATAGTTTCTATAAAAGAACTTCCTTTTATTAAAATTCCTTTCTTTGAAGCTCCGCCAATTCCTGCAAAAAATCCTAATGGAATTGATATTACAAGCGCACAAGGGCAGGAAATAACCAGAAATGTCAATGCTCTTGAAAGCCAATCGGTAAATAACGCCCCTTTTATAATTAACGGTGGAATTATGGCAAGCAGCAATGCTGCAATTACTACGAACGGCGTATAATATCTTGCAAATTTTGTTATGAAATTTTCGGTTTTTGCCTTTTTTTCAGCAGCACTTTCAACCAGTTCAAGTATTTTGGCTGCGGTTGATTCTCCAAATTCTTTTTCTGTTCTGATTTTTAAAACTCCGTCAAGATTAATACAGCCGCTGATTGCTGAACTTCCGGCATATACTTTACGAGGAACTGATTCGCCTGTCAGAGCAGAAGTATCAAGGACTGCTTCCCCTTCAATTACTATTCCGTCAAGAGGTATTTTCTCGCCTGTCTTGACTGTTATAATGCTCCCTGGATGAATATCTGCCGGGGAAACTTTAACCAGACTGCCATCTTTTTCTATGTTTGCGTAATCCGGTCTGATGTCCATAAGTTCAGTAATTGATTTTCGTGATTTATCCACTGCATAATCCTGAAACATTTCCCCGATTTGATATAATATCATTACCATAACTGCTTCCGGGTATTCTTTTATTGCTATTGCCCCTATTGTTGCAATTCCCATAAGGAAGTTTTCATCAAATACTTCACCCCTAAATATGTTTTTGACAGCTCTATACAGCACATCCCACCCGCAAATTGCGTAAGCTGTTAAAAATACTGCAAACCTGAAATTCTCCGGAGTTAAAAAACCTGCTATAAATATAATAAGAGCAAAGATTACCCTGATGAGAGTATTCCTGTTACCGGTATGATGATGTTCATGTCCGCAGTGAGTGCAGTTTCCGCTATGATTGTGATGATGTGAGTGAGCCATATATCTCCTTTCTGTTTAAAATAATTGAATAACTATTCAACCGTATATTAGTATTATAATTGAATAATTATTCAATTGTCAAGTCTAATAATAAAAATCTTTACAATATATTGACAATTGAACAACTATTAAACTATAATAAGATTATGAGTGAAATTGTTACTAAATTAAAACCTTTGCTTCCTGATACTACACTGTTATATGAATTATCAGATTTTTTCAAGATAATGGGCGATGGTACAAGAATACAACTTTTATGGGCCCTTGAGGAAAGTGAAATGTGTGTTAATGATTTAGCTTCACTTTTAAATATGACAAAATCTGCGGTCTCCCACCAGCTAAAGGTTTTACGGGTTGCTAAACTGGTTAAAGCCCAGAAGAAAGGCAAAAATGTTTATTATTCACTGAGTGATAACCATGTAAAGACTATTTTTCAGATGGCTCTTGAACATATATGTGAATAATTATTCTGTATATTTTTTGTATTTGAATTTATCTTCCGGAGTAATCGGACGTATTACTTTGCAAGGATTTCCTGCGGCAATAACATTCGATGGAATATCTTTTGTGACAACGCTGCCGGCACCGATAATGGAATTATCCCCTATGGTAACCCCTGGCATAACGCATACGTGCCCGCCAATCCAGACATTGTTCCCTACTGTTATAGGGAAACCGTATTCCAGACCTGATATTCTGTCTTTCGCGTCTATTGCGTGTCCTGCTGTATAAAATCCGCAAAACGGTGCTATAAATACATTATCTCCAAATTTAACCTTCGCACAATCTAGAATTACTGAATTGTGATTCATATAAAAGTTTTCGCCGATTTCTATATTATATCCGTAATCGCAGTAAAACGGCTGTTCTATCCAGTAGTCTTTACGGGTTTCTCCTATTATTTTTTTGAGCAGGTTTTTTCTCTTATCTGTTTCCGCAGGGGAAAGTTGATTATATTCATGGCAGAGGGTTTTTACTTTAAGCCTGTCTTCTGCAAGCTCCTTTGCCTCAAATGGATTGTAAAGATACCCGGCAAGCATTTTTTCTTTTTCATTCAATTGAAAATCTCCTTATATAAAAGTTCTTTTATTATAATTAATCCCTTTTGCTATCACAATATGTAAATAAATGTAACGATTGCTACTGACGTAGTTTTTGACAAAAAGATATTTTTTCTGTCAATTTTATGCCAAATTAATTAAAAACCTCTAAATTTAGAAAATAAATAAATCAATTATGTGCAAAAATTTTGCTATAATTGTAGTAAATTCTCTAATAAGGTAGTTTTTCTAAAGATTGTGAGGGGATTGACGGATTTTAAAAAATAGTGTAGTCTATACACAATTAAAATTAATTAGTCTGTAAAGGGTTATATTTTGCAAAGATTAGAAACTCAAAAGAAACATTTTATCAGTTCGTTAAACAAGATTAGCTTATTCGTGATGCTAGTGTTGCGAGTGATGTTTAGTTTCAGGTTTGCAAGGTGTAATTTATAATAAGTGTTGTTCATACTATTAATTTTTAGAGCCTGCAGATCATTAAAAGGAGAAATGCAGGCTCTTTTTTATTGCCGGCAAGGGAAAGGAGGCCGAATGAAAATTTTACCGTTACAAATGTTTAACCCGTACAACCAAAACAGTCAGCAGCAGAATGCTTATATTCAGAAAAGTTGTGTTAAAAAATCTGCCCCCCCCCCTTAATGTATAATACGATGGTTCTAAGGGATACGGGGTATAATAGTTTACTTCTCAACAAAAATAATCCGGTATTTAGGGGAGCTCTTGAAAAATCAGCACTTTCTCTAGCAAAGCAAATTCCGCTTGACGACAGGCTTGCTGATGCTTTTTCTTTTATGAAACATGGTGACCTGATTATTACAGGCAAAAATATAAAAGATTCCCAAAAAGCTATGATGGAATCTCTGGGAAAACTAAAGAATGTAATAAAAAGAGCCTTCTTTATTGAAGATGATAACTTCAATGGCACATTAGGATTTACTAAAAATGCTCTCAATGAAACAGAGGTTATTAACGCTAATCCGGGGAGATTATTTCTTACTACAGACGGTAAAGAATATTATTTAGACGCTCATGATAGTTATTATGTTATAAACGGGGACTCTTTAAAATATAACGGTAGTATTTTAAATATAAAACAAGAGCCTAAGACTAATTTGAGTATGCACAGGCATATTTATGCAAAGGCCTTTGATTTTCAAAAAGAAGCCGATGAAATGATTGAAAAACAGAATAAAAAATCTCTGATGCAAATATTCCAGGAGAAGAAGCCTGCACATAAAGTAATGTTTAGTGATGTTGCCGGACAGGATGAAATTGTAAATGAATTGAAAGAAAGCATCTTATATCCGTTAAGAATGCCGCGTGCTTATGAGAATATGGATTTAACTCATGGCTTTATACTGACAGGACCTCCTGGAACCGGAAAAACTTACATTGCAAATGCTTTAAGAAACGAAGCGGGAATGAAGGGCAGATACTTAAACGGACTTGAACTTGAGTCAAAGTGGGTTGGCGAATCTGAAAAGGGTTGGAGAGATTTGTTTGATGAAGCTGTATCCAATCAGCCGTATCTTATATTTATTGATGAGTTTGATGCTGTTGCCCGAGCAAGAGGAGGTTCTGACCAATTCGGAGATAAAGTTGTAAACCAAATTTTAACTTTAATGACTGATATTGATGACAACAAACATGATGTATTTGTTCTCGCCGCAACAAATCATTTTGATGCTCTGGATCCTGCCATTATAAGATCCGGCAGATTCGGCAAGCATCTTCACTTTAAATCACCTGATTTAGATGCAACCAGAAAGATTTTTGATATTCATTCAAGAAATAAACCTTTAAGTGAAGATTTGTCAAAGGATGCTATAACTCAAAAAATGTTTGATCTTAAAGCTTCTGGCGCAGATATAAAACGCCTTATCAGTGACGCATACCTGAAAGGCTACAGACGTGCAGGTATTTTGGAAAAACTTGATAAAAATGCTCTCTCTGATGCAGATCTTGATAATTTTAGAATTTTAGATGAAGATTTTGACAGTGCAATACAAGCTTTTGCCGAAGGACGTACTAAACGTAAACCTATAGGCTTTAACCAGAAGTAGAAACTTTAAAATACAGAGAACTAAAAATTCTCTGTATTTTTATATTCAGCCTTAATTTTAGATTTTGTGAGTGTTCTGTTGCAGAATGGTTTGTTTCCTGAATTGCCGTATCTGCAAAGTGCAGTCGGCTCGGAAGCACTTTCAAAAACTTTTCCGTCTGTATAACCGCAGCACACTCTGTTTTTATCCTTTAATATAAATTTTTTTGAAATTTTTTAGTCCGTAAACCAAATATGGTCTGTCTTTTGTTACTTTTATATAAATTTCTTTTTGTTCCATTTTAAACCCTCTTGTCGATAAATGAGAAAATTTTTATATATAAATTCCTATTGGAAAATTGATTAGTTATTTTATAACCGTTGAAAATGTTTAGGTGAAAACGTTGTCTTGCAGCGCTTTTTGTCCTCGTTTAAACTGTGAATGTTTAGATATAAATATAAAAAGGAGTTTTGATGTCACAAATCAATATTTTTAAAGAAGCAGAAAAAGCCGCAAAACTTTTGAAGTTAAAGGCTGTTAACGGTAATCTGTCAAATCAGGCAGTTCAAAAACTTTCAAAACTGAAAGAATATCTTATAGATAAATATGACATTATTTCACGTGACAAGAACATTATATCCCAAGAACTAATAAACAATATTTCGGATGTTGAAAATTCTGTATACAGATATGAAACATTAAAAAAAGCCGGATTAGCCCAAAATAGTAGTCCTGAAAAGGGAAGAATTTTAAATTCAGCAGATAATATTCTGAATTACAGCAGTAATCTTTCATCAGATCCTGTGCTGCTTGAAGGTGCTGTGAGCAACGCAAAGTATGTATGGCATTCCTCAGATGGCTGCTGTGATGCCTGTAAGGCTCTGGATGGAACTGAATACGTTCTTAAGGAAGATATTCCGCAAAAACCTCATCCAAACTGTAAGTGCACCGTAGAAATGATTAAGGATGATGCAAATGAACCTTGTAACTGTCATTCCTTATATGAACGAATTGATAATATATCCAGTAATGTTGAAACTGTTATACCAGACTTAGAAGATATAAAAAATACCGTAAATGAGCTTCTTGTAATATGTGCAAATATGCCGGCTGCATCTATTGGTTATCAGATACTAGACGAAATTAATATAGCCGAAGAAGCCTTTCATGATTTTCAGCGCAATAAGGCTGAAATGATTGCATTGAAAGGGTTTGATAAATATTACCACGCAAAGGCTAACTGTGAAGCCTCACGCAGAGGGCTGAGCGGCGAAGCTGTAGCCTATCTTGCAAGCATAGGTAAGGAAATAGTTGATATTTATACAAAGACTAAATCTAAAAAACTTACATTTATAGAAGCAATTAAAGACTCTATAGAAGACTTACAGGCTGATTTTTACGGTATT
>ENA-ORTS01000915-ORTS01000915.1-human-gut-metagenome-genome-assembly--contig:-NODE-915-length-22018-cov-11.498702_pt1 | contig 22018 bp, 19 predicted proteins | sample MGYA00241911_ERZ509186 | MGnify/ENA primary metagenome ERZ509186 (study PRJEB26280, sample SAMEA2338852) | human gut metagenome | biome: human gut; feature: human-associated habitat; material: faeces...
CTGACTATTGCCAATCCCTGCACAGAAAGAAGCAACAGGTTCTGGTAGCTGTCATTGCCCTTCTTACAATTGTTTGTTTTCCTGTAACAGATACAGGTTTGAACATCCAGTTTCTTCCCGGTGATTGCACATTTACCGTCTTGCCCTGCATAGAGGGAGACCCGGTTGTCGTTGTATCTCACTGATTCGGTCGGTATCGGATGCCTCATCAGCCAGAGCATTGAATTTACGTCAATCCTGAGATTATCGTGTATCTCTGCTCTACCTTCGGGCGTATACGGATTGATTTTTCGGCTTTTCCGCATTGGAATCTTGAATTGCACGTAGGCTAATGGAACCAGTGGCGTTTCTCCAATCCATCGCATTTGCTTCGATTTTCCGTATCGTTTCCTCAGATATCTGTTTTTGATCTCGCCCTGCTTCTTGATTCCGTCAATACGATGGAGAAGCTGTCCATTGATTGGACGGGCGATATCGCTGAAATTCAAGTTGACCCTTGTCGCAATGCAGTAATAGTCCTGCACTCCGATAACCTTGGCATTATAGTCCCCCACATTCAGGCTTATTTCTTCAGCCGTCTTACTACTTTGTATTGCCTTGACACTGTCAGCCATTTCCTTGCTGATTCTGTGTATGGCTTTATCGCAGACATTTGAAGTTATCACCCACGAGTTACTTTTGCGCCGCAGTTTTATGCGAAAACCCAGAAACTCACTGTCACGTTTCCTGAGATTAGTCACTTTTGACTTTTCATCAGACACTTCCAGTTTTAGCCGTTTCCATAGCCAGTCTTTGACTGCATAATAGGTTTTCTCTGCATCCTCTTTGGTTCTGCAAAATATCTTGAAATCATCCGCATAACGGACAATCCGCATCTCCTTGAGGTTGCTTTTCTTCAAGGCTGTATAGCTGTTGCACTTTTTCTCTGCGCCGTTGGGATAGTAGGTCACTTTACACGGATGTTTCATGTGCCTCACCATTTCATCCCACTGAGAGGCAATCCACCAGTCCAGTTCATTGAGGACAATGTTTGCCAGCAATGGTGAAAGGATACCACCTTGCGGCGTTCCCTTGGATGGGAGGACGTTTTCTCCATCAGGCATTTCGATTGGCGCTTTCAGCATGGCCTTGATGATCTGAATCAACTTGGTGTCCCGTATACCTAAAGTCCAGATCTGTTTTAGCAGCTTTCTGTGGTCGACGTTATCGAAGAATCCTTTAACGTCCACATCTACTACATAGTGAAGCTTGTTCCTTTGGGCGAGTCCATACGCATAGGAAATCGCATTTTCTGCGCTCCGACACGGTCTGAACCCATAAGAGTGCTCATAGAACTTTGCTTCGCAGATTGGCTCCATGACCTGCAAAATACATTGCTGTACTATTCGGTCAATAATACACGGTATTCCCAGAGGCCTCATCTTTCCGTTTGGCTTTGGTATTTCTACTCTTTTTACTGCTTTTGGTTCATACCTCCTGAACTGTTTCTGGATGAGCTTTACAAACTTATCCTCTGGCATGACTGCCAATGATTCTATTGTCCGCCCATCCGTGCCTGCGGTATGACTGCCATCATTGCCTTTAATATTTCTGAATGCCAGCTTGATGTTGCTTGGGGCACTGATGATATCCATCAGATGCCCAAAGACTTCACCACTTTTGCTGTCGGCATACAGACTGTCAAAGGTTTTCTGCATGTCATAGTATTCCGCATGGCGCAACTTGCTTTTCTTCTTAGCTTTTTGTGCCATGTACATCACCCCATTTCTATGAAACCGAGCGACAATTTCTTTTTCTTACTCGACTGCATGAATAGTGGTTGTGTACTGCTGACGTTTTGCCTGACTTGTGGCCATTCCTAACCGTCCTCTTTTTCGCAGACGATATCATCGGTTCGACCACTGCTTTTCAGCAGGAATTCATCCGCTTATTATTCTTCGCCGGATTATCCAGTAGACTTCCTGCCTTTCCTTGTTCCGATAATCCTATCTGTACATACATACCTTTAGGTGTTCCCTCTGGGCCTGACAGCTTGGACACGCCTGTAACGTGCCACGGCGTTTCGTAACAACCATTTCTACTAAACCGTACTGCCTGGGCTTTAACCCACACGCCCATTTCTGAGCGTGGCACTTTTAGACCTTTACATTCGGGAGCTTCGTCAGACATCTCTGTCATTCTCACCATGGGTATCTTATAGATCCCCGGCATATAGGATGCACCGTCCACCTCTGGACAGCTTTCGTCAGCTTAACCTGTTACGGCATCTCTCTGCCGGCTTTACCGGGCTTCACACAGAGTTTGGCCTCTGCATGCCGGAGTATCAGGGGAGGCGTTTCAGGGCGTTACTCCTTCATTCCACCTCTCGAATTATCAGTTCACAGAACTGATTGAAACAGCGCTGTGCGCCGCCTTTTCAGCGACGAACAAGTCGCACGATTGTAGTGCATGGATTTTGAAAAGTCGATACTGTTGAACACCCGCACCCTGTATTTCTCCCGTTGCAGAAACCGCCCGCACTGGTCGAGGGTGCCGCCCTTCGGGTCTACCACCACATACGAGGAATGGGCTTGAAGGAGCTGCGGGGTCAACCAGAACCTTGTCTTTCCCGAGCCGGACGAGCCGATGACACAGGCGTTTAGGTTCCGGGCATTGGCGGGTATCTTCGGACGGGTGTTCATGGTAAGGAACTCCGTCCCGGTCAGAATGACATTGTTCTGAAATTTAGGGTCAACAAACGGCTTTATATCCTCCTTTGTTCCAAAGCGGGCGGTGCCGTATTCCGCATCCCGCCGGAATTTTTTCGCCTGCCTGATCTTTGACTGTATCAGCAGATACACCCCAGCCGCACCGGCAAGGCCCACCAGCAGGTCAATACCGCCCAGCCCCGGCCAGTAGGTTTCAAAGGCTTTGGGGAAGGTATCGAGCATCCCCATGAGCTTTGTCCCGAAGTCTGTGCCGGGGGCGATCCGGTAGGCCGTCCCGATTTTGGAGAAGAACCAGAACACAAAGAGGTACGGCAGGTTTGGGAGCACATATTTTCTGATCTTGTCACTCAACGTCCGTCCTTCACCGCCTCTCTGGTCCGCTGCTTTTCCTTTGCCTGTGTCCTGATCTGCTCCGTGAATTTCCGAAGCTGGCCGAGGATGGAAGCCTTGTCCTGCTCTTTGTTCAGCACCTTTGCGCTGTACTTCTGGAAGGCCGCCGTGATAGCGTCCGCCTGATTGGCTTTGAAAAACAGCAGGTAATGACCGGGGCTCACTTTATGGAAAGCGTAGTCCACATGGAACTCCTTTGCGATCCGGTCAAAATCCTTTGGGGCTCCCACATAGGGCATGGCACTTTTGCCGCCATAGTGGTTCATCAGCTTTTTCACGCTCTGGCGTCCCTGCGGGGTCAGCGCCTTCCGGTGGTGCTTTTGCAGCGCCCGAACCACCTTGCCAAGAGCGGCAGCCAGCACTTTTCCTGTGAGCTTCGTTGTCCTGATCGAAAGGGCAACCGTTTTTTGGTTTACTTCTTCCTGCATAAAACCTCCTTTCCGTCGGGGTTCCCGCTATCCGGGAGGCCCCCGTACAATCTCGGGGAACAGAAAACCTCGGGCCAATGTGGCCCGAGGCTTACCGCTCGGCATCTCTGCCGGACGGAGCTTTCTTTTCCGGCTCCGTCTGGACTTTTTCGCCCTGTTCCCGCATGGTCTGCAAGATAGAGGGCTTCTTTTGAAGCTGGGAGGGCTTTTCGCCGGACAGCGGCTTGATACATTCCAGACGGTCAGCCGCCCGGATGGCGTTGTCCGTGAGCTGCCTCTGCCATGCGCCCACGCTGGGAGCCCAACGAAAGCCGCTGCTTTTCAGCTCGGCCCGGGTGTCCGCGTCAGGCTTTCCGTCAAAGAACACCTGCAAGCGGTTGTCCTCCCGGTTCATTTCCACACGGCCCCCATCGAACTCCCAGCCGGAAAATTCCTGCTGTGCCTGTTTGGAAAGCTGTTCGATACGGGCCTTTACCCGGCGGATCTCCGCATTGTTGTTGGTAAGCTGGTAGCTTTCAAAGGGCCTCGGGTCGCTCCGCCAGCTTGACGCCATGCTTGCTTTCAGCTTTTCAATCTGGTCCGGCGACAGCAGCGCACAGCCGTCCAGCTTGCCATGCTTGCGGTAATAGGCGTTGACCTCCTTCATAATGAGCTGGGAGCGTTCCAGCCCGTCCAGCTTCTTCTGGAGCTTTTCAATCGCTGCCGGGTCATCGGCGCTGATCCCGCCCATGCCGGTACTGCGTATCTTATCCAGCAGCCCTTGAATATACCGCCATTCCTCCATGTTGCTGTCCCGGGCCCGGTTCTGTTTTTCCTTCTTTCCCACCGGGAAATTGGCAGGTCCGGCGATCATCACAGAGGGAACCCTTGCGTCAATGGCAAAGCCCTGGTTCATGTTTTCGGCCAGCTTGCGGGCGTAGGTGTCTAACAGATGGTCGATCTTCTCATGGTACATGGGGTCCACCCGGGATTTCTGCTGTTCCGCTATGGCGGCGGCCTTGTCCACCATTGCCCGGTATTCCGCCGTTGCGCTCCCTTCCTTGTAGTCGGAAAAGCTGTTCATTTCCTTTGCCCGGCGGGCGGCTCCTTCATTGATAGGGTAATAGTTGATGGTATGCACCTCCTTCATGCTTCGGGCCATGCTGGCCCGAAGTCTTACCGTTCTTCATGGGAAGGCCCCGCCTTGTCCTTTTTCGGAGCGGGCGGGGCTTCTTGAAACCGTTTGAGTGCAGCGAGAATGGAGTGGACAGGCTCGGCCTTTTCAGGATAGGCAAATATCCGGTGTTCCGGCGGAATGTCCTGCGGCCCGTGGTAATACTCCTTGAAGCCCTCCGGGACTGCCGACACATACCCACCGGGAGCGAATACGCCGCCCTCGTTGATACGCACATCCCGCCCGTATGCCTCATAATCGAAGTAGTTCTGAATGTGCTCCGGTATGTCGATGGTCCCAAGCTCGTCGGCGTAAAGACGGCCCAGCCCTTCATCATCGGAAATATCCGGGTAAAAGCGGTAAAGGTCAAGGTTCTGCGTCAGGTTTATCAAATCCTTCACGCTCCTTGTGTGGTTTCCCAAGACAAGAGCGGCTTCAAAGGTTTCCAGTCCGCCCTTATCCCGTACTTCCAGCAGGGCGTGGCCCAGCTCGTTCAGCTCGTCGATGTTCTCACATTCGTAGAGATGATCGTAGAGCCCCAGCACATCACTGTCAAAGCTGGTAAAGAACACTTCGCTGTACCGTTTCCCGTCTATCCCGATTTTGGCAAGGGCGGCCTGCAACTCCTGTGTCGTCATGGGGAAATGTACCGTTGTCCCTACCTCAATCCCCATTAAGGGGTATAGGGCTGTATTGGTTATATAGGCTTCAAACATGGGCTCATTCCTCCTTTCCGGCCCGGTCAGCCAGCACCTCATAAATCCCGGCCATAATGTAATCGGCGCAAGGGAGGGCAATCGCGTTTCCCAGTGCCTTGTAGCGTTGCAGAGGCCGGATCTCCACGCCGTCCGCCCCGTACTTTGTCCAGCCCTCTGGCAGCCCCATCAGCCGTTCGCTTTCCGTTTCCGTCAGAAAACGGATACAGCCGCCCTCCGGGTCGCCCTCATACCAGAAGGCAAAGGGCGTTACATCACTGGCTAAAAGAGTGGGAAAAGGGTCAGTTGGTAATCCGAAGCTGTTTCGGAAGGCCGTTTCTTCCTGCCTTTTTGCCGCTCCCCGCATACGGAAGCACTGAAAGGGGTGGATGACTGGTATCTGCCGCCCTGTTTCAAAAGAAGCTGTTCGATCTCCTTCGGCGGCGGCCCACCCGCCCTCTCCGCAAGGCGGAGGAAGTGGGAGCATTGGACGGGGCTTAAATAGTATGTCTGCGGCACGTCTGCCTCCAAAATCCGCCACGACGAAAATCCGCTGCCTTCGTGCCAGCCTTCGGGAGCCTGCCCAATACTGGGCGTCCATGAGTCGCCAGCACACATCAGGCGTTCCCCCTCGCACCATTCCGGCGTTTCCCCATCTTCCCGAAGGAGGCATTGGAACTTCGGTGTCCGAGAAGGCGGATAGGACGGCTCTAAAGTCCATCCGGTCATTTGTAGAAAACGCTCCCATGACGTTTTCCCAAACAGCGATAGCTGGATATAGGTTATCAGTAGCATCCCTCATTTCCTGTATGATACGAAACGCCTGATAGAACAGGCTTGATTTTGCCCCGGCAAGGCCGGAGCGGTTGCCGATCAGAGAAAGGTTCTGACAGGGGGAACCGAAGGTAATTACATGAACCGGCGGGATTTTCCCGCCGTCCACCTTCGTAATATCCCCCAAATGCACCATGTCGGGAAAGTGCCTTTTGGTTATGGAGATGGGCGCTTTTTCAATCTCGCTGGCCCAGACCGGACGGATACCGCACCGGGAAGCAGCCAGAGGGAACACGCCAATCCCGTCGAAAAGGCTTCCCAGCTTAATGTCCGGCATGGCCCGGGGTGCCGTGTCCCTTCACGGCAAGCACCCCTTCCAGTGTGGTCGCCGCAATGCCCAGCCGCCCGGCAACCGCAATATCATTTTTTACATCCTCGTCCACAGCGCTGCCGCAGACAATCAGGGTGTGGGAGCGCCGCAGCATATCCCGGCGCATATCAATCCCGGCCTTGTGTTCCTCGGGAACGCTGTCATTCAAAAACAGCGGCAGATACAAGAGCGGGCAGATCGGGGAAAAGCCCGCCTCATAAGCAAGACGGCAGTAGTGGGCCGCCAGCTCCATATCAACATCCGGCTCGCCGCTCCATGCGGCGGTCAGGTACGCTAAAGGTCGTTTCATTGGTTGAGCCTCCATTTCTGTTTTGGTTTAGGGAAAAGCAAGAGTTCGCCCAACCCCTCCGCCCCTTCCCCCGGGAAGGGGAACGGCTCTGGAGAATTTATATCCCCGTCGCTTGACCGGGAAAAAGCATAACCGGGAGAAATCCGTCAAGGGTGCCTCTGGCACCGCCTGCGGCGGCGCTGCCCTTGACTGATTTTCCCGGCTATGCTACGGAATAACTGGCGACGGGGAATAATTTATATCTCCAGAGCTTCGGGGCGCGGGGCAGAGCCCCGCAATCCTCGGGCCATGCTGACCCGAAGTTTGGGCTTACTTTTCCTGTTCGGTTTTCTTCTCCGGCTTTTCGTGTTCCTTCTGCTGACCCTTCCAGTCGTCCAGCAGCTTGATGATCTGGTCCTTCATTTCCCTCGGCGTAGTTTCCTTGCCGAAATACTTGCTCAGTTCCGCACCTGTCAAAATCACTTTGTCTACCTCCTTTTTGTCCTCCATCATAATGCCGTCGATCACATCCCCGTTGAGCAGCTTCTTTTCGTCCAGCTCACGCATACGCTTTGCCTGCGCCTGTGAAGGCGAGGACTGCTGGCTGTCAATGGCGACGGCGATATAGTTCTGGTTCTTCTTGCCGATATAGGAAAGCTCCACCGCCGTAGTAAAGCCCAGCTTTTTTTCATCCATCAGCTTCATCAGGTCGGGAACCAGCTCATTGAGCCGGATATACCGCTGCACCTGCTTGACCGCCATCTTATTGCGCTCGGCTACAATTTCGTTGGAGCGTTTTCCTGCGTCCTTCGGGTCAATCTGGCCCGAAGTGCGGGAGCCCTGGTGCTTGATGGCCTCAAGCTGCATTTTCAAGGCTTTGGCCCGCTCACTGGGGAGGATTTCTTCACGCTGGTTGAGATTGTCCTCGACCATCTGCGTGATGGCTTCATCGTCCGTCAGATTGCGAACAATACAGGGCATATCCGCATATCCGGCAAGCTCGCTGGCCTTCTGGCGGCGGTGGCCGGACACGATCTCATAGCCGCCATCCTCACGGGGACGGACGATAGCGGGCTGGGTCACGCCCTTGTCCTTGACGCTGGACACCATAGCCCGCATTTCTTCATCATCCCGAACCTCAAAGGGATGGTTCTTGAAGGCGTGAAGCTCGTTCAGCTTGATATAGACGATCTGTTCCTTGCCCCGGCGTGGTGCATCCTTCGGTTTTTCGGGTTCCTTCGGAGCGGGAGCGGCCTGTACCGTTGGCGCCGTTTTTTTCTCCGGTTCCTTTTTGACCGCATTTTCCGGTTTCTGTGCGGGAGCTTTGGGCTTCGGGGTTGCGGCCTTGTCCTTATCTGCTTTCGGGGGACGGCCCCGGCGCTTCGGCTGTTCCGGCTCTTTGGGTTTTTCCTCCGCTTTCTTCGGAGCCTCCGGCTGCTTTTCCGGTTTTTCCGTTTTTGCCGGGGCAGGCTTTTCCCCGCTGGGAGCTGCCGCCCGTTCCTCGACCTTCTTTTCCTTCATAATTTCAGCGAAGTTATAGACAGAAACCTGTGGGTTCTTTACCTCCGGTTCCGTCTTTTTTTCCGGCTCCGGGGAAACGGAAACCTTCTCCGGCTCTTTTGGGGGAGCGGGAGGCGTTTCCTTGCCCGGCCCGCTATCCGTTACCGGCTGTTCCGGCGTTTTTGTGGTTTTATCATCTGCCATAAGCATTTACCTCCTGTTTTTTGGCATGAAAAAAGGGGCTCAACTTTTCAGTCAAGCCCCCGTGGGAAGTTCCTCCTTTCTCCGCCATGATACAAAAATACCGCCCGTAGTCTCGTTTGGGCGGTACTTTGTGTAAGATTGGCAGTCCATTATTAAGTTTTTTATTATGTTCCCTTTGTACACCGTTGCAAGCTTGACATAATACAAAAGGGGCAGGAATCGTGAATATATATGACACAAATGAATCAGTGGAATTGTACGACAACCGCGGAATTGAAATGGCAAGAAAATGTATACGGAGAGCAAAGAGAGAGTGTGCGCTCAGATATCTGATTTTGCTGTTATTATTTGCTCTTGGTATGGTGGATAAAATACTGTTTCCACAGATAGAAATAAAGCTTTCAAGCTACATTCTTCTTTATGTTATATGCATGTTTTCTATGATGGGGTTTCGCATTTTCCATAATGGAATTGTCGCAAAGCGGATGAAGGATTTTACGCTGCAGGAAAAGCACGATTATAATCTGGTCATCTATCGCGAAAATCATAATAAAAAATTTTTCTTAAAGAGTATAACCCTGCTGACAATGGCCAAGCAGGATATCCTGATGGAAAAACCGTTGGCTGCAAAACAGGCACTTTCCCAGATTGCGGTAGAAAGTCTGGAAAAAAATGTATTGAAGACCTATTATTTTCTGCTTGCAGCAGCATCATTTCGTGCGAGGGAGGACAGCTGGCAGATCGAACTGGAGCATTGCTCTGCGGTGCCTTCTAAGACCGTTAAGCTGTCGGATGATGAATTACAGGAGATTTTCAGAAGCGGGGATCAGACCAGGCTGATGGACACTGTAAAAACGTGGGAGATCATGGCAGAACAGGACACAAAAACAGAGCCATATCTGAATCTTTGGTTTGGAATATTGATGGCTGCAACTGCCATCGGTTATGGAATCTGGACATTTGTTGTGGGAAGTTCAGATAGTTATTATAATTTTATGCTTATTGGGGCAACGCTGCTTTTAGTGGGCTTGTGGATTTTAGTCAGTGTAAGGATTGTTTATCTTCTGAGACGTTCCCAAAATAAGGGGAAGGGACTAGGAAAAAAGAAAGGAATAAGATTTTTAACTATTTTTATCCTCGTGCTGATGTGGTGCTTTATTGTAGGATTGAGTCTTGTGATTTTTGTGGGTGCAGGAAGTGATATACATACACAATGGGAAGCAATGAAGACGGGGAAGCAGCAGGAAAGCCAGGATGAAACATATCATAATGGCACAGAGATTTCCACAGAAGCTGACATAAAAAATCAGGAAACTGAAAACACAGAGACGGCATCAGAAATAATAGAAGATACGGAACTTAAACCGGATCAGAGCAATATAGTGAAATCTGGACCGATCACAGACAGTGAATATGCGTCTTTCCAGATCACAGCAGATGCATCTTCGGTGGAAGGCTTTGATGTGTTTGATGATTATGCTGAGACAATGGAAAAGAATTTCATTGGCACATGGTATTGTCCGAGCTGGGGCATGGCGTTCCGTATTCAGGAAGACGGTGCTTATATTTATACATTAGAATCTGAAAATATAGGATTTTGTAATCAGGAACCATATGTATGGGAACTGACAGACCGCTCCCAACAGGGGTTATGCCCAAGACTCAGCTTTTATTATGATGATAGCAAGGCTGGAGATATGTTTACATGCTATGTAGCAGGCTGTACAGATGATTATTTCTGGTGTAATCTGCAGGAAATGGTTTGGTACAGGCAATAGGTGTAATTTTGTGGATGAATTGAGAGTAAAAAGGAGGGCAGCATTTCCACTTCCGAAATGCTGCCCATATATTTTAACCATGTGGATACGGGAGAAAACGGAACCCACGGCTGGAAAATGAAATATTTCTTCTATGTTTTCTATCCGGCGCATTTACTGCTCTTATATCTGCTTTGCTATTTCATGAGAATCAGCGGTTATTCAGCGGTTTAAAATGTGGAATGCTTAAAAGTTTTATAAGAAATTATGCGGCAGATTATTAAGAATGATTAAGAAAAGCTTGATTGAATCCCGGACTTTCTTTTTGTAACATGAATTCAGACAGGAAGTACTGAATCATTACAAAAAGAAAGCCGGGGATGAAAAATGAGCCAGAGAGAAAACGTAAATCCGATAAGGGAACAGAATCACAGAAAAAACAGCAGAAGATATCAGAAAAGAGCGGCAGCAAGAAGGCGGCGCAACACGATTTTTATCATGGAGATCGTGTTGCTGCTTATTCTTGCGGTGGTTCTTTTTTTTGTGTCAAAATTAAGCAAAATTGAGAAAACAAAGCTGGATATGGACAAGATTGAGGTCAATGAGGATATTTCGCAGGAATCCCGGAAAATTATGAAGGGTTACCAGACCATTGCGATGTTTGGTCTGGACAATCGCTCCAATGGAAATTTGTCGCAGGGGCGGAGCGATGTCATTATGCTTGCCAATATTAATAATGATACAAAAGAGGTAAAATTGGTTTCTGTCTACCGCGACACTTATTTGGATACCGGAGATGGAATTTTCCAGAAATGCAATGCCGCCTACGCTAAGGGTGGACCGGAGCAGGCGATATCTATGCTAAATGTAAACCTTGATTTAAACATTACAGATTATGTGACAGTCGACTTCAACTCGATCATCGAATGCGTCGATTTACTTGGTGGTGTGGACATGGAGATCACAGATGATGAGGCGTCTCTCATGACCGGATATATCCGGGAGTTAAACGAATTGACTGGAAATAAGGCCGAGAATCTTACGCAGGGAGGCACATATACTTTAAATGGTGTGCAGGCATGTGCATATGCGAGAATCCGATATGGAGGCGGTGATGATTACCGCAGAACAGAGCGTCAGCGTACGGTTTTGACCGCGATGGTGAAAAAAGCACAGCAGTCCGATCTTACAACCGTAAATAAGCTCATCAATGAGGTATGTGGTGATATCCAGACCAGTTTTTCAAATGCAGAACTGTTAGCGCTTGCGTCACAGGTTTTCCAATATTCCATTGGAGACACCACAGGATTTCCATTTACCAAGACAACTAGGGTTTTGAGCAAAAAAACAGGTGATGTCGTGATACCGTGTGATCTGAGCGACAATGTAAAAGAACTGCATATCTTTTTGTATGAGGACAGTGCTTACACCGCTTCCGATACCGTGAAACAGAACAGTGAAAAAATCGTGTCAGATACCGGATTTAAATCCGGCGACGGACATTAAAAAGGAGGGCAGCATTTCGAACTTTACGAAATGCTGCCCATATATATTTTAACCCTGTAGACATTGGAAAAAATAATGTCCACAGGAATTGTATTTAGACGGAACTGTTCCAACCCCAAACTGCTTTGAAACCGGCAGCTCCTTTTGATGATTTTATATTAAAGGAAATTTGTGACAGAAATTTGACTGGAAAGTGAAGAATCTCTTAAGCAGTTCTATGATATTTATAAACTGGGTATCAGTTTTTTTCATAACAAATCTGTGGAAATGCTTGCACAAATTGCCCGAAAATGGTAACTTAGTTTTGAAGATTAAGCAGGGTGGCTTTATAAGCCGCCCTATTCTGTTATAGAAAGCAGGGAGACAAAATCCTCTGCTCCTGTAAGGACAGTCGCATTTGCTCCGCAAACAAGGAGGATTATGAATAAATTTGTCTTACGTCAATCATTATTATTACTTTTAACTGCGACCATCTGGGGCGTGGCATTTGTTGCACAGAGTGTCGGCATGGATTATGTTGGTCCGTTTACGTTTAATGTGATGCGAAGCATCATTGGAGGTGTGGTACTGCTTCCATGCATTGCCCTTTTGGGAAAGATAAATGGAAAAGGCAACACGGAAGCTGCAAAAAAAATGGATGGCAAAGAGCGGAAGACACTTTTCATTGGCGGTATTGCCTGCGGTGTGCTTCTCTGTATTGCAAGTAATCTGCAGCAGTTTGGGATCATGTATACATCTGTCGGAAAAGCAGGATTTATCACAGCAATGTACATTGTGGTTGTTCCGGTACTTGGGATTTTTTTTGGAAAAAAAGTGAGTGGTAAAGTCTGGTGTGGCGTTGGGATCGCGGTAGCCGGATTATATCTTTTATGCATGACAGAGAGTGGATTTTCTGTTCAGAAAGGCGATTTTCTGTTGATGCTTTGCGCACTGGCATTTTCCTTACACATTTTAGTCATTGATTATTTTTCCCCAAAAGCGGATGGAGTGAAATTATCCTGTATCCAATTTTTCACCTGTGGAATCCTGTCCGGTGTAGGGATGGTTCTCACGGAAAAACCACAGCTGACGAGTATTCTTGCTGCATGGATGCCGATCCTATACGCAGGTGTCATGTCCTGTGGCGTTGCATATACCCTGCAGATCATCGGGCAGAAAGGAATGAATCCGACGGTTGCATCGTTAATTTTGAGCCTGGAATCAGTGGTTTCAGTAATTGCAGGATTCCTTATCCTGCATCAGACGCTTTCTCTCAGGGAACTGATCGGCTGTGTATTAATGTTTGCTGCGATCATTCTGGTACAGCTTCCTGACCGCAAAAAATGAAAAGGCATTTTACAAAAATATCGTAGTAACATCAAAAAAACTATGTTATGATATTTATTAGAGAAAATGCGACGAAATGCAGGAACAGGTGACAATTATGATGACTTATTATAGGACGGACGATCAGGTCATACATGAAGAAGAAAAATTAAGTGATGGTGTATGGGTGCAGATGATCAACCCAACACATGATGAGTGTGAGGAAATTGCTGAGAAATTAATGGTAGACATTGATGACGTGAAGGCTGCACTCGACGTTGAAGAAAGTTCCCGTATTGAACTGCAGGACGGCTATACGCTGATACTGGTGGATATTCCGGCCATCGAGATACGTCATGATCAGAGAACATACACGACAATTCCGCTTGGTATCATCCTGACGCAGGATATCATTGTCACAATTTGCACGGAGGATACACCGGTATTGCAGAACTTTGTGCGAAGCCGTGTGAAAGAATTCAGCACAAAGAAGAAGCTTCGTTTTGTGTATCAGATCCTGTACCGGACAGCAGCAATTTATCAGGCAAATCTCCGGATCATCGATAAAAGACGTACTGAGATAGAAGAACGTGTCGGAAGCGATACAGACGATTCTGATCTGATCAACCTGCACGAACTGGAATCCACGCTGGTCTACTTTGCAACATCGCTCCGGGCAAATGGGGTAGTGCTTGACCGGCTGACACGCTATAAACGGCTGGAGCAGTATCCGGAAGATAAGGAACTTTTGGATGATGTGATAGTGGAGAACCGTCAGGCGATCGAAATGACAACCATCTACCGAGATATCATCAACGGAACCAGAGAGCTGATGTCTTCTTTGTTGGATAACCGCCTGAATAACGTTATGAAATATCTGACATCTATTACAATTGTAATGGCAATTCCAACGGTCATTTCCGGTATCTACGGTATGAATGTCAATGAAAACTGGATGCCGTTTGCAAATACACCGCACGGATTTCTGATCATTTGTATTATTACATTGCTGATCTGTGTAATTACGATGCTTTTCCTGCGAAAGAAAAAAATGTTATAAATCATAAGTAAAACTGTTGTCATATGCAGAGGGCATATGACAGCAGTTTTATGCTTTGCGGAGAAAGTACATAATCGCTGTTAAAATGTATTACAGGTTTCAGAAAACGTCATATGAAAAACGTTAAAATTCGAGTATAATTGTAGTAGAAAATCCAAAGATAAATCTGTATATCAAACGGAAGAAATTGTGCGAGAGGTAATCGCAAGAAGGATAGAAACAATTATGGGGAAAAGACTCGGGCATATGATCCGTGAATTTCGGGAAAAACAGGGACGGACGATTGAAGAGGCAGCGAGGGGGCTGTTGAGTGCGGCAGAACTTTCGAGAGTTGAGAATGGTACGAAAGAGATTGAATATCTTATAATGGAAGCACTTTTTGAGACTTATGGCAAATCTTTAGATAAATTAGAAATTGTTGTAAGCAGTGACGAATATAGGATTCTGGAACTGCGGGACAGAATATACGAGGCTCTTTTGCAGAAAAGGTCAGCCGATGCAGAAGAACTAATCCGGCAGTACAAAGACATAACCGATGAAGAGAAGCTGATACATCGGCAGTATATACAGATGGCAGAGGCAATAAGCAATTATAACAAAGCAGGAAAACTGACAGCTGTATTGCAGCAGCTTAAGACGTCTCTTCATCTTACAACAGCAGAGATAAAAGGACAGAATATCCATCTTTTTCATCAGGAAATTTATCTGATCTATATGATATTCTGGATGCAATATCAATGCGGTGATACAGAACGGCTGCTGGATAATGCCCGGAAGATGGAACAGTATATCTGTGAACAATACACGGATGAAGAAGAAAAAGTGAAGATTTATCCACAGTGTATCTGGCTGCTCGGAAGAATCCTTCTGGATATACAATATGATAAAACCGCCAAATACACGATAAATAAAGGGATCGACTGCCTGACAGAAAATGGGGCATTGCATTGGCTGACACAATTGCTAGAACTAAAGAAAGAGTGTGAGGAGCGTCTCGGAGAGAAAGCGGAGGCAGAAGAATGTGACCGTTATCTGGATGCGATACGGACACTTTATGAGGTTGCCGGTGAACGTCAGACCAAGGAAATCTCATTGGCTTTATTTATGCAGAGCAGTACGCAGAGAGAGTGCATTATCAGCAATTATTTTCTGAAAAATCTGCGGGAAGAAAAAGGAGTTACACAGTATGAGATGAGCGAAGACATCTGTGCATGGGAGACTGTATCCAGAATTGAATCCGGGAGAACACCAAATCAGAAGAAACTGTATCGGTTGTGGAAAAAACTTGGGATTGAGCGTGAGAGATACTACGGATTCATAGAGTCAGAGCATTATGAAGTGTATGGATGGGTGAGAGATTATAATCGCCTGATTGGGAATGAAAAACGTCAGGAAGCAGAGATGCTATTTGAAAGAATCGAGTCAGAACTTGATAAAAAAATACCGGTTAATAAGCAATATTTGGAAAGAGCCAGAATTACGGAAAAGTTGCGGAACGGGCGAATTTCCAACGAAGAAGCAATTGAAGAATGGCGAAAAATACTTGCAATAACGATGCCGCCTCTTCCATCTGGAAAAAGAATATACAGAATACCGTTTCGAACAGAATTTGCAATAATGAACCAGATTGCCAGAACATTTGCGGCAATGGGAAAATATGACAGTGCATGTGAAATATATGCAGAAGTATTAAAACAATATCATAAAAATGAAAGTACATTGCGCGGACATGTAGTACAGGGGATATTACTATATGTCTGTTACGCGGCAATTCTCGAAGATAATAATGAATTAGAGCTGTCAGAACAGATTGCAAAGGAAGGTATGAAGTTTACAATCGAATGTATGAGAGGAGATACCGCATGTAAAATTCTAGCCAATTTAACCTGCGTTTATGAAAAACGAAAAGAAATTGAATTGGAAATGCGGTATCTAAAAGATGCATATTATTTAAGCAGATTATACAGACAAGGAATGTTAACAGATTTATTAAAAAATCGATATGCTGAAAAACAAATTAGCTGTCAACTTCAGGAATAGTAAGTGAAGTAACGTTAATCCCAGATTCATAAGTTGCTATAGGAATAAATAACAATGAAAAGATAAGTGCAGAACCTAAAGTGAATTTAATAATTTTTGAAAGTAATTTTGTCATAAAAATGGTCTCCTTTGAAAACATGATGCTATTATTATACGACATCGAAAGAAAAAATAAATGACGTTTGTAGAAAAATATATTATACAAAAATGTCATGTACTATAATTGTAAATGAATTTATGATAATGATGTCGACAAACATTCATCAATGTTTTATAGCTGGTTGATGTGATAGTGCTATTAGTAAACATACTTAATTGAGAAGGAGAATATGTATGAAAAACAAAATTAAAATGGGTTTAGCGTTATTAATGTTCGCAACTGTAATTCCAAATACTGCGTTTGCACAGGATTCAAGTAATCAAGTTCCAAGCGAACAGGTTGAATTTGCAGATATTTATATCGGAGACGAATTGATTACAGTTCCGGTTGTGATCGAGTCTGAAATTGCTGGCAAAACAGCACGAAGTGGTGTACAATATGAAGATACAATAGAGAGTGCAACTTATTATATCCCGGTAACTGAAGAAGGGAAAGCATATAATGAAGAATATGTAAGCGGTGCGAGAGCAAGAGGAACAGCGACAGATACTTACTTAGATCCGAGAAAATATCTGACAGCAACGAGTATTATCCGATATACAATGTCTTCAAATGATGAGTATGTTTTGATTAACAATGTTGCAATTACGAAAAACAGAAATCCAGAATCATCTTCTACTGGTGGATATTTATATGGGATTGGAACACCGACGGCTAGAATTGTGTGTGTTGGTCTTGCAAAAAATAACAGGGGATATGAGCAGGTAGTAGATTCCCAGAGTGTTCCATGGGGAACAACAGGAGTGAGCACTCCATCATGGTGGACTCCTGTAATGTGTGGCAGTTATTCGGATCAGTATAGGGGGCTTGTACAATATAGCTTTAATTTGATTTACAGTGATGGCACAGTCAGTTGTGCGTTTACGCATGGTCTGGCAAAATAAAGTAAAAAAGGAGGAGGCACCATGGCAACAAACAAATCATTAAGCAGAAGAACGATTTTCCTGTTAGCGGCGGCAATTTTGTATCTGATGATTCCACAGAATGCTACAATGCCTATGCCGGAGGAAGCGGTATTCCCATTTTCATTGTTGTCGTTGTCGCAAATAGCAAGAGTGTTTGCTTTCAGACAATGGATTGCCATGGATTTGATTCTTTTTACAGCAGTGCTGGTCATCATGCAGCTGATCCGTGGAAAGCATGAAGGAGGAATGTTTCTTAGAAATAAAACTGCAAGAATCATTTGCATGGCAGCATTCTTAGTAGTATTTCTTCCACTTGCATACATAACGATACCAACCGTATTCATTCTGGGCAAACCAGCCTTTATGAGCATGGATGCCTGGGTATTCATGTTCGGTAAACAGGGCGGCGCGAACCAGTACATTCTTCATCTCTGGTGGGCAGCATCAGCGGTACTGCTGGACATGGGAATTGCGAAATAAATTTATAAAAATAACCCGCATGGAATCAGAACATATTCTGTTTGAAATTCCATGTGGGTTGTGTTATTTTACGCAATTTGAACATAAGTTGGGAACGTTGTTATTGGGAGAATGGGATGGGTTTATCGTTCAAACCGTCCACTCGCTCCACAAGGAAGCACAAGTCCATTCGAGGATACCGGAAGCCCGATTTCATCAGCGCTGATCGTGCCATGATATTTTTTCAACACCGTGTTCATCATATAGCTCAATACCGCCGGCTGCAATCCGGTTGTGTAAGAATTGATCAGGAAAAACAAAGGTTCATCGGACAACAACTGTCCACACAACTGTACCAGAGGATAAATTGCATCCTCAATCTTCCAGATTTCTCCTTTAGGGCCTCTGCCGTAAGATGGAGGATCCATAATAATTGCATCATAGTGATTTCCACGGCGGATTTCACGTTCTACAAACTTTACACAGTCGTCCACGATCCAGCGGATCGGAGCGTCCTTGAGACCGGAGGAGACAGCGTTTTCTTTTGCCCATGTCACCATACCTTTTGAGGCGTCCACATGTGTGACAGAAGCTCCGGCTGCGGCAGCAGCAAGCGTAGCGCCACCCGTGTAGGCAAACAGATTCAATACCTTGATCGGTCTGCCGGCTTTTTTGATCTTTTCTGAAAACCAGTCCCAGTTGGCAGCTTGCTCAGGGAAAAGACCTGTATGCTTGAAACTAAAAGGCTTTAAGTTAAAAGTCAGGCTTCCGTAATGAATCTGCCACTGCTCCGGCAGATCGAAAAATTCCCATTCTCCGCCACCTTTGGCGCTTCTGTGATAATGTCCGTTCATTTTACGCCAGCCTTTTTCTGTTTTTGGCGTGTCCCAGATCACCTGGGGATCCGGACGGACCAGAAGATATTTGCCCCAGCGTTCTAGCTTTTCACCCTTGGAGCAGTCAATGACTTCATAATCTTTCCAATTTTCTGCAATCCACATATTTTAAATTACCTTTCTATAAGTTCGTATAATATAAACTTCAATTGTTTACATAATTATTTCCTGCGCCACAGCGATGGCATGAACAGAATTAGCAGTGGGTACAATTCCAGACGACCGGCTAACATGTCGAACATCAGCACAAACTTGGAAAAATCGGAATACATACCGAAATTCCTTGTAGGACCTACACCGTCAAGACCGGGACCGATATTATTTAAAGTGGAAGCAACTGCTGTAAAATTCGTCGTCAGGTTGAAATTATCCACACTGATCAAAAGGGTGGAAACCAGCAGGATGAAAAAATAAATTGCCAGATACACATTCGTAGAGCGCAGTGTATTGTGGTCGATTGGTTTTCCATCCATACGGATCACCTTGACCTCTCTCGGATGTATCACGAGAGAAAGCTGCTTCGGGATCGCTTTGCATAAAATCAGCAATCGCGAGATTTTAAAACCGCCACCGGTACTTCCTGCACAGGCTCCGATAAACATGAGCAGCACCAATATCATCTTGGATGTCTCCGGCCACAGATCAAAGTCTGTAGTCGCGTATCCACAGGTTGTGATAATGGAACCCACCTGGAAAAATGCATGGCGGAATGCCTCGCCAAGTGAGCCGTACAAGCTTCGGATATTAAGTGCGATAAAAGTACCCGCCCCCAGAATGATGCCAAAATATACCCGGATTTCTTCCACTTTAAAAATTTCTTTCAACTGCTTTGTCATAATGTAAAAATAAGCGACATAATTGACACCGCTTAAAATCATAAAGACGGTGATAATATTTTGCAACACAGGGCTATATCCTGCAATGCTGTCATTGTGGATACCAAATCCACCGGTTCCAACCGTACCAAATGTCAGCGTCAGGGAGTCGAACATCGGCATACCGAAAATACATAATAAAACAATTTCAATGATCGTAATGACCAAATAAATACGATACAGAATTTTTGCAGTGTCCTTCACATGTGGTACTAATCTGCTGACGGAAGGCCCGGGGCTCTCAGCTTTCATCAGGTTGATCGTCGAACCACCCATCAGAGGGAGAAAGGACATGATGAATACTAAAACCCCCATGCCGCCAACCCAGTGGGTAAAGCTTCGCCACATCAGACTTGTGTGTGTGAGTGCCTCCACGTTCGAGAGAATACTTGCGCCGGTCGTGGTAAAACCGGAGATCGTCTCAAACAGGGCGTCCACATAAGATGGGATCTCACCAGTGATCACAAACGGAATGGCACCGAAAATACTTAAAACGATCCAGCTTAATGCAACGGCAACAAACCCCTCGCGGTTAAATATCTGCGGATGCTTTACTTTTTTTAACGTGATCAGGCATCCGAGGACAAAACAGATGATCCCTATAATAAGGTAAGAATACGCTTCGTTTTCGTGATAGATCATTCCGGTCAGAAACGGAAGCAGCATAAAAATACCTTCGAATTTCAAAACCTGTCCAAGAATATAGCCTATTGTTGAATACTTCATAGCAGCTTAATCCTCCAGAATCTCTTTGATATCGGATATATTGTAACCGGAGGTGGCGATCATAACAGAGTCGCCGGGCATCATGCAATCCTGTCCACTTGGCACGATGACCTGATGATTACGGTAAATACAGCAGATCAAAGTATTTTTGCGGATCTTTAAATTCTGAAGAGGAATATTGCAGACGGCAGAATTCTCTTTGAGCAGGAATTCCAGAACTTCTGCTTTTCCATCTTCCAATTTGTATAGCGCCTCCACATTGCTGTTTAAAGAATTATTCATGGAACGCACATATTTGATAATGTACTCTGCAGTGATCACTCTCGGGTAAATAATGCTTCCGAGATCCAGCTTATTGATGACGGAGGTAAAGTTAATGCGGTTTACCTTTGTCACTGTCTTTGCGGAAGAGATTCCATTCACATACAGGGATAAAAGAATATTTTCTTCATCCAGATCGGTCAGCGCCGCAAAACCGGCTGCCTTTTCAATGCATTCTTCAGATAAAAGCTCCTTGTCAGTGGCATCGCCGCAGAGAATTGTAGCTTTCGGGAGCTGCTCGCTTAAAAACTCACAGCGCTGTTGGTTGATTTCGATAATGGTCGTCTTGATTCCGGACATCAGAAGGCTCTTGGCAAGGTAATAGGATATCTTACCTCCCCCTGCGATGATCGTGTTGGATACACGGTTTTTCTCTAAGCCGATCTTGCGGAAAAAGTCGATGGCATCCCTGCGTTTTGCAACGATGGAGACGATGTCATTTGCCGCAAATTCAAAATCACCGTTTGGAATGATGACTTCCTCGCTGTTCCTTGCGATCGTGCAGACCAGAATATCATTGCAGTGCAGGGTTGCGTGGAATTTGGAAAGTTTCAGGCCACATAAAGGGGAGTTACTTCCTATTTTAAAGTGAAGTAATTCCACACGTCCCTTTGCAAAGGTATCCACGCGGATAGCAGAAGGAAACTGGAAAACCTTTGCAATCTCATTTGCAGCCGTAAGTTCCGGATTAATGATCATGCTCAATCCAAATTCCTTCTGGAGAAAATCTTTTTCTTCATTATATATAGGATTGCGGATGCGGGCGATGGTCTGACAGTGGCCACTCTTCTTGGCAATGACGCAGCAGAGGAGATTTTCCTCATCAGATCCTGTGACAGCAATCAGCAGGTCTGCGGTTTCGATACCAGCCTGCTTTAATGTTGTGTGGCTTACACCATTTCCAACAATCCCCATAACATCCACTGTATCCGTAAGGGCACTTACTTTTTCGGGACGGGAGTCGATCACAACGATATCGTGATTTTCGCTGCTTAAGGCTTCTACAAGCGTGCATCCTACTTTACCGCAGCCAACAATTATAATATTCATGATAATAAGATACCTTTCATTTCTAAATAGTTCATAGCTGATTATAGCACACAGTATCTGTATCGGATAGGGGAAATATTAATGTGAGAGAGGATTATGCAAAAAAAATTAAAAAAATTGAAAAAAACACTTGCAATATAAAGGAACATCATGTAAAATAGCAACTGTTGTGACATTGATAGCGTAGAAACGCGAGGTTGCTGCATGAAAATGCAGGTTTTCCGTGGAGCGAATGTCAAGTTAAGAAACTGGCGACAAGTCACTGTATCACGAATAACGTCTACAAAAGGTAGAAACAACGTGCCAAATCATCAACGGGAAGATGTTTTGAAATCGAAAGTGGATGACACGCACGGGAATGTGTACAGTCACCGCTTGTCGTACTGATTTATAAGTGCGAAAAGGAGGCGACTTTTTTTATGGCAAGTCAAGTAATGAGAATCACAT
>ENA-ORTS01000920-ORTS01000920.1-human-gut-metagenome-genome-assembly--contig:-NODE-920-length-21919-cov-6.571121_pt1 | contig 21919 bp, 20 predicted proteins | sample MGYA00241911_ERZ509186 | MGnify/ENA primary metagenome ERZ509186 (study PRJEB26280, sample SAMEA2338852) | human gut metagenome | biome: human gut; feature: human-associated habitat; material: faeces...
CCGGGAAGCAAGGCCTCCAATTCAATCCTTTTGGATGAAGGCTCCCGATGCCGGGACACTGTGCAGCCGAACGGCTCATCCAACTGCCCATCGGGCAGGGAAAGAAACTGTTCGATGCTTTTGCCGCTTGAAAGGAACAAGCGGACATACTTGCGGACTGTATTACGGGAAGTATGAAACGTGGACGCCGTTTCCTTGATTCCCATACCGGCCGCATAACATCTTAAAATGTTTTTGATTCGTTTATCCATTTGTCTAGATTTTATTATCTCCCCAGTTACACTAGGAATAGGGTACTCAAATCTACACAAAAAAATCTATAACAATAGGTGAGCCAAGTGGGCAATACTATTTTGCCCAAAAGGGTCAATCATATTGTTGCCAAAGGTGGGCAAATCCAGATTGCCCAAAAGGGTCAAAATTGCGTGGATTTTCCATTTGATGAAGAAAAGCACATTGAACGAGTTTATTTTCATTTTTCCTACAGTTTTTCGTTGGACAAAAGTAGTAAACCATCCGCGTTTTCTTGATATGCAAAGCATTGCAAATCAGTGATAAAAACTCTAAATTGGTGGAGATTTTCGCTCCACCTTTTATCTTCACCTTTTGCTCCACCTCGAACGGTAATATTTTGCCGTTTTTTGCGTGCTTGGGAAAAACAAAAAGAGGTTGTGTCAAAACGTTGGCACGACCTCTTTTATATTTTAAGTTCTGCTATATTTTCTTTTGGCTATGCTGCTTTTTCCTCATGCATTTGGCAACAAGTTGCTATATTCCAATTATATCGGGTTATAAATAGTCCCATAAACATATATTTGGCAACTGTAATGAGCCCCTTTCCTTCTTTTATCAGTTTAGCACACATTTTTTTGATATTAAAGGCTATAGCAAAGAAAGCAAAGTCCATTGTAACCTTGTCTTCTCCCACATGCCGGAATCTTCTGTATGCCATGTTGTATTTCATTTGTCCAAACACAGCCTCTGGTTCTATACACCTCCTGCCTCTATGCTTGATACCTTCTTCTGAGAGCAACCTTTCCCGTGCCTGCCGTTTGTATTGATTTAATCGGTGGTTGACTTCTATAATACGGTTCCCCCGAGCTTTAAAACAACTGCCACGCAAAGGGCAACCTTCGCATCTTTTTGCTTTATACCGGGCACTTTCGGTGATGTATCCGCTCGCTGTCTTGTCACGTTTGGTTCCTATACGGTTCATGTGCTGTCCCATAGGACAAACGTAATAATCCTCTTGGGCATTGTAATGGAGACTTTCGGCATGGAACGGGTTGGGAGTATAACGGGGACGCTGTTCTTTATGGAAGTAATTGTACTTGATGAAGGCTTCTATCCCATTCTCCTGCATGAACCGGTAATTTTCTTCCGAACCGTAACCGGAGTCTGCCACACAGATATTCGGTAAACGGTTATAGCGGTACTGGAAAGAGTGGAAAAAAGGTATGAGGGTCAGTGTATCGGTAGGGTTGGGAAACAGACGGAAGTCTGTGATGAATTGGTTTTCAGTACCTATTTGCAGATTATATCCGGGTTTGGTCTGCCCGTTCTTCATGGCATCTTCTTTCATGCGCATGAATGTGGCACCAGGATCGGTCTTGGAATAGGAGTTACGTTCTCCAAGGGTATCAAGGTGATTGTCGTATTCTATCAGCTTGTCACGATACCCTTCAAGTTCCCTGACCTGCTTCTTCTTTTTGCGCAGGGCTTTCTTTTCTTCCTTATCCTTTGTTGCAGGCTGGCGTTCCAGGGCTTCTTTAAGTTCATCCACTATGTCAGAGAGCCTGCAGGGAGTAAACTCCAGGGATGTGTCTTTTATAGAGTTCTCCTGTGCAATGGCTTCATCCACCTGCTCCAAGAGAATACGGATTTTATCCATTAGTCTCGTACGGTTCCGTTCGACTGTCTTGCGCCAGACAAAAGTATATTTGTTGGCTTTGGATTCAATCTTGGTGCCGTCGATATACTCCACATCAAGGCTGATGAAACCTTTATCGGCAAGGACAAGAACCAACTGGGTAAATACATTATTTATTTCCTCCTTTACACGGTTACGAAAACGGTTGATCGTGATAAAATCCGGATGCTCATTACCGGCAAGCCAAATATAATGAATGTCACGAAGGAGGTGCTTCTCTATTTTACGGCAAGAATAGATATTATTCATGTAGGCGTAGATTATCACCTTAAGCATCATTTTAGGATGATAAGGACAACGGCCCGTTTCCTTATAAAGCTTCTTGAAACTCTCAAGATTGAGATTGTCAATAACAGCATTCACGATGCGGACCGGGTCGGTCGCAGCTATGTTTTCATCAATTCTTTGTGGAAAAAGAACGGTTTGGTTGGGAATGTAAGGACGAAAATGTAACTTTGCCATAACGAAAAACTTTATGCCTAAAGATACGAAAACTTTGGGTAATAACAAAGCCCGGGCTTGAGAAAGTCTGGGCTTTGCGCATAAAAAAAGGCTGTGTCAGAGTTTTGACACAACCTCTTTACTGTATTTTGCTTTTCTTCAAAGTGGTGCCACCAGGAATCGAAATTTATTTCCAAGTGGTTGAATATCATTGTTTTCTAAAAGCGACTTGACCGTAATCTCCTCCGTTTGCTCCACCAATGACTTGCGTTGTTCTGCGCAAGGTTGCGTGAAGGTTTCCAAGGGCAAAGGTAGTGAATTAGTTTGAACTATTGTCATTCTTGTTCTTTAATCTTTTGATTTCCTTATCAAAATCGCTTTCTAGCAGTTCCATTTCGTGTTTGCGGTAGATTTCAAACTCCTTTTCAGCCTTCTCAATCGCTTGTATATACGAGATATTGAACTGTTCGGAAGTTCCGAACAGTTGCCTTATTTGCTAGTTATCCATCTTCAAATATATGCTTAATGTGCTCGCTTACATTCGATTTGCTTGTTTGGTATATCTCAACTAATTGCCCCTGAGTCAGCCACAAGTCTTCATCAGCAAAGCGCACAGACACACGAGTTATATCGTTATTGTCCTGATAGAGTATTATTTGGTTTTCTTTGTTCATTGGCTTGTTTTTCTTCTCTTTGAATGTAAATATACTCAATATACTTGGTTTTATGGACGTTTATGCTACTTTTCTGAAACTCAATGCCGCATTTTCAGATAATATCGCTAAATTTGCATGGTATATCAAAGTATTGTAATTAACAGGCAAAATCAAGACGTATGGAATCGCAAAAAATAAATAGGTTAAAGGTTGTGTTAGTTGAGAATGGTAAAACTGGGAAATGGTTGGCTGAGCAGGTCGGAAAGAACGAAGCAACCGTTTCACGATGGTGTTCCAACAAGATGCAACCCTCTCTTGACATGCTTGTGAAGATTGCAGGACTTTTGAATGTTGACCCTCGCCAACTTATCAATGGCGGTAATAATGATTGATTATGGCAAAGAAGAAAGCTACAAAGAAAGAGGAGAACTCCCTCAATCTTGAAACCATATTGTTTAACTGCCGCGACTATCTCCGTGGTAGCGCATCGCTCAATGATAAGCGCGATGTGATACTTACGCTTGTGTTTCTCCGATTTATTGGCGAAAAATTTGATGATGCTCAAGCTGAGATGCGCCAGCAATGTATCAACCGAGGAATTACTGATGAAGAGAAAATCGCAAGATTCCTTGATTCCCCCTCTCGCTACAAAAATATAGTATATGTACCAGAAGCTGCTCGTTGGTCGATGCTAATCAACGTGCCTGCATCTAATCTTGTCGCTGCGCTTGATGATGCATTGCAAGCAATCGAAGATAGTGGTGATACACTTAAAGGTTGTGTAAAACTCAGTTTGTTTACCTCTGTAAAAATCCAATCCAATGAACTTAAAAAGGTTGTTGATGAGGTAAATAAGATTTCTCACAAGGTCTTCGGTGAAGAAAAAGACTTGATAGGTCGTGTTTATGAATATTTTTTAAAATCGTTCGCTGTAAACGCCACTAAAGAAGAAGGTGAATTCTATACTCCACACGATATTGTAGAGCTTATAGCCGCCTTTATCGAACCATTCGACGGTACTCTCTACGACCCATGTTGTGGCTCAGGTGGTATGTTTATTCAATGCGCTAAATATGTTGAGGCAAAGCAAGGTGACATTACAACTGTAAATGTCTTTGGTCAAGAGAAGGAGGATTCCACTTTTCGCCTTGCCAAAATGAACTTAGCTATGCGTGGTATATCCCACCATTTGGGTGATGGTCCTATTTCTACTTTCGATAAAGATCAACATGCCGGACTTGTTTTTGATTACATCATGGCAAATCCGCCGTTCAATCTCAAACATTGGTTCACCAAAGATGTTACTCAACAAGGAGTGAACTGGGCTGATTATGGCACTCCTCCCGAGAGCAATGCCAACTATGCATGGATTCTCCACATGCTTTCCAAACTTAAGGCAGACAAAGGTATTGCTGGTTTCTTGCTTGCAAATGGTGCCCTCGGTGATGAAGATACCGTTGCCATTCGTCAAGAACTTATAGAGAACGACAAAGTAGAGGCTATTATCGTTCTGCCTCGTGAATTGTTCTATACCACTGACATTTCGGTTACGCTGTGGATTCTCAATCAAAATAAGCGCGGAGGCATGCACCACGGGCGGCAACTACGCGACCGCCGTGGGGAAATCCTCTTTATGGATTTACGCTCATGGACTGAAAACCCGGTCAAAGGTGAACAGAAGAAGAAAGTGGAATTAAAGGCTGATCAAGTGAAACGAGCTGCCGACATTTTCTTTCGTTGGCAGTCGGTTGGCACTAATGGTGCGACCTATGCAGAACCGGAACTTTACCGCTCGGTCGGCTTTGAGGAACTGAAAACAAACAACTTTTCTCTTGTCCCTAGTCGCTATATCGAGTTCGTCGACCGCGATACCAATATCGACTATGACAAGGTGCTGACAGAAACAGCCTCTGCCGTTTCCGAACTCTTGTCGTTGCAACATGAGAATGATATTACACTACGTAATGCACTAAAACAGTTGGGTTATGAGTGCAAGTGAAATAAAATGGGTGAGGCTCGGTGATTATATTGAGCAATGTGATAAAAGGAATTCCGATGGTACTTTAACTGTAACCGATGTTCAGGGTATTAGCACGGATAAATGCTTTATATCTACCAAAGCTAATTTGGACGGAGTGTCTGTTTTATCATATAAAATAGTTGCACAATCGGAATTTGCATATGTTGCTGACACATCGCGCCGAGGTGATAAGATAGCACTTGCTCTTAATTTATTTGACAAAGATATTCTTATATCTTCAATATACACGGTATTCCGCAGTATTGATAAAGATGCCTTACTTCCTGAGTATTTGTTCCTAATGCTCAACCGCCCAGAATTTGACCGCTATTCTCGATTCAATTCTTGGGGCAGTGCAAGAGAAACTTTTGATTGGTCAGAAATGGAACGTGTGCAAATCCCGCTCCCTTCCATTGAGGTGCAGCGTGAATTGGTTGCCACTTACAATGGCTTGAAAACTCTTGCCGAGCAGAACGAGGCTCTGATACCTCGACTGTCTGCTGCCTGTCAAGCATATATCGTGGATTGCTGTGTTAAATATCCGTCTGTGAAATTGGGAGAATATATTTCTGTGGATGATATAACAAACTCCGAGAATAGAGATCTGGAATTTCTTGGTATAAATATCAATAAAGAATTTATGCCTACTTCGGCAACGACAGAAGGATTAAACAAACAAAAATATAAAGTTCTTACTAAAGGTCGATTTGTATTTAGTGGTATGCAAACGGGGCGAGATGTGGCTATTCGTATTGGTCTATATTCAGAGGATGCCGATGCTCTAATATCACCGGCATATACGACTTTTTCTATAGCAAAAGATAAACATGACAAACTCTTACCTGAATATTTGTTCCTGCAATTTAATCGCACTGAATCAGACCGTTTAGGTTGGTTTTATAGCGATGGTAGCATACGTTCCAATCTTGATTGGTCTCGTTTTTGTGAGTTTCAAATCCCGCTTCCTTCACTAGATGTGCAGCAAGCTATTGTCGATGTTTACCGTTGCATGGAACGTGCCCAATATATCGCCTCACAAGCCCGAGAAAAACTCAAAACACTTTGCCCATCCTTAGTACAGCGGGCAGCTCACTCTTAATTACTGATGCCATGAAAGGAAAGTTCTACGAAAGCGAATATGAAGAAGCTCTGATAGACTTACTGCAAGCAGAGGGTTGGCAATATACTAATGGCGGAAATATCCACCGTCAACTCCGGGAGCCATTGCTTATCGAAGATCCTAAGGTTAATGATTTGCGCGTTTATTTGCAAAATCAGTATCCCGACTTGGCCGATAGCGATGTCACCGAGGTTATCAACTATTTGCGTCACGTTCCCGGGCAAAGCCACTTTGAACGTTTGCGCAACACCTTTCAGCTCGTTCGTGACGGCTACCGTTATACCCGTCATGGCGATGGTGTGAACTTCGATATTCGTTTTATTGACTTTGACAATACAGACCGCAATATCTTCCGTGCTGTCAATCAGTTCGAGGTTGCCTATGGCATAAAAAACGATGTGCGTATTCCCGATGTGTTGCTTTTTGTCAATGGCATACCGCTTTGCATCTTTGAATTGAAGAATCCTACCAAACTTGATGCTGACATAGCGCAGGCTTACGAGCAGATACACACTCGGTATATGCGTGATATTCCTCATTTGTTACGTTATTGTCCGCTATCATGTATCAGTGATGCTACCGACAACAACACACGGCTCGGCACTACCTACACGCCATACGAACACTATTATGCGTGGAAAAAGGTTAATAACGAAGATCCTTCGGCTCAAAAGGGCATAGACCAAGTACGTACTATCGTCAAAGGCGTGTATGAACCATCCAGATTCTTGGAAATTCTGCGCGACTATGTCTATTTTCCCGATGAAAAAAGTGGAAGGGAGGAAGAAATAGTGTGTCGCTATCCTCAGTTCTTTGCCACTCGAATGATGAGTGACAGCATACGTCGTGCCTTTAAAGAGCAGACCTCTAAAGGTGGCACATACTTCGGAGCCACAGGTTGCGGCAAAACATACACAATGATGTTCATTGCAAGGCAACTTGCGTTGCGCTGCAAAGAGCTCGGTTCGCCCACCGTCATTATGATTGTTGACCGCGACGACTTGCAGACACAAGCTGGAAAACTGTTCTTGCGCTCGCAAGACTTCTTGCAACTCGGCACAGTCAAAGTCATCTCCGACCGAGAAGAACTCAAAACCGAACTTTCGCTTCGCGACAGTGGCGGATTCTTCATCTGTACCATTCAGAAATTCTGTGAGTCAATCGGAGAGTTAAACACTCGCCGTAATATCATCTGTTTTTCGGATGAGGCCCACCGCACCCAAATTCGCCTTAGTAGCAAAATCAAAGTTGTTGAACATAAGGACATCGAAGCCAAGGTGGAACAAACCTCAGCAGGTGCAGTTGCCGTTAGAATAATTGATGAAAGCAAAATCGGTGCTTTTGTAACCAAACCCTATGCCGAACAACTCCGCACGGCGTTTCCTAATGCCACATTCGTCGGCTTTACAGGTACACCTATCGCCGAAACGATTCAAGTGTTCGGTGAAATAGTGGACCGCTACACCATGCAACAAGCGGTGGACGATGAAATTACTAAAGACATCAAGTATATTCCACGCATTGCCCAAGTAACACTCGATTCCGAAAAGGTCAAGGAGATAGAGGATTATTATACCCGATGTGCGGAGGAGGGAGCAACCGAATCTGACATCGCTGCAAGCAAAAAGGCGATGAGTGCCATGGAGCAGATACTTGGCGATGAAGAACGACTGGAACGCCTTGCAGCTGACATTATAGCGCACTATACTGCCTCGTGTGACAACAAGCCCGGTGTGGTGCAAAAGGTGATGGTGGTATGCAGCAAGCGAGAAATAGGATACGCACTGTTGCAAAAATTCCGCAAACTCCGTCCGGACTGGTTCGAGGAACATAAAGCCCCAGAGGACTATGTGGTACCAGAAAAGGATATAAAGGAACTGATGCCGATGCCGACTATTGCCATGGTTGCCACCCGTGGCAAAAACGACAAAAAAGATATGTACGACTATCTTGGTGACAAGAAGCGCACCAAGACACTTGAAAATGCCTTTAAACAGGAATACTCAAACTTCCGTGTCGTCATAGTTGTGGATATGTGGATTACGGGATTCGATGTACCGTGCCTCACCTATCTATACAACGATAAGCCACTGCAAAAGCATACATTGGTACAAACAGTCAGCCGTGTCAACCGTAAATACCCAGGTAAAGACTTTGGCTACATTATTGACTACATAGGTATTCGCAATAATATGATGGAAGCCATGAAGCAATATGGCGGTGATACTTTTGGTCCAAGCGAGGATGATGTGCAGCAAGCGTTAGAAGCGTTGCTTGTAGAACTCGAACTTATCAAGCAGCTCTTTGCAGGTTTTGACCTAAAACCATTCATAGATAAAGATTCAAAACCGCTTGACCGACTTGAATGTCTTGGCAAAGCGTCAGAGCATATTTTGACTTTGAGCAAAATGTACAATGTAGCCAAAGAGGGCAAAAGACCTAAAGAGGTAGATGCTAAGACTTTCTTCTTGGCTCACGTGAAGCGTCTGAAAACCGCTTATGACATCTGTCAACCTTCAAACGCCCTGAACCACGAACAGTTGTCGCTGTCACAGTGCTTTATGTGTGTCGCTACTTATATTCGCAAGGCTTCGGGCGAGAAACATGATACGGAAAGTATGAATCGTGTGGTACAACGTATGGTTGCTGAAGCATTACAATGCAACAGTGTGGTGAGCATACTTGACACAGATGTAGAGGAAAGCATATTTAGCCCTGGCTTTATCGAACAGCTCAACGGAGTTAAACTACCTGCCACCCGACTTGAGGTGCTTATCAAAATGCTGCGTCGAAGTATTGCACAATATAAGAATACAAACAAGTTCGCCGCAGAGAAATTTGAAGAGTTACTTAAAAAAACTTTGGAAGAATATCACAACCGCCGTGCATCACTCTCTTCTGCTGAGGCTACCCAGACGCAGAAAGATACGGTGGATGAGATTATCCGTAATGCTACCCAACAGGCACTCGATATCCTTAATAAATTAGGCGAGGATAAAGAGAGTTTTCGTAAACTTGGACTTACATTTGAGGAGAAAGCCTTTTACGATATATTGATGCATATGCGCGATGTTCATAACTTTGAGTATGGTACAGACCGCAAAGTAGGCTCGCTGATCATCAATGACAAGTGTAAGGCTCTCGCCAAAAAAGTAAAAGAGTTGATTGATACCCAATCGTGCTTTGCCGATTGGTTGTCAAATACAAATGTTCGTGCCAAACTCAATCAAGACCTTTGGTTTTTGCTTGATGAAAACGGTTACCCACCTGAATGGAGCGATGATGTTTTTGATCAGGTTCTTGACCAAGTGGAAAACTATAAAGAGCATCAATCTGCCCCACGCTTATATAGTGTTAATACAGATTATTATCCATCTATGGTTGCAGAACCGTAATAGAAAAATCCTTATGAATATGATAACACCATCAAAAGAACAAAGTAAGCGTTCTGCTGCACATATTTTTGCCGCTTTTCAATATCAATGGGATTACTTTGTGCTACAGCTTTTAGGCACAAATGATGATACGATTACTGTCAGTTTTGAACTTCTTGATGATGTTGATAAACAGACGGGAGAATGTATCACCTTATATCAAATAAAACATAGTGTTCAAAAAAACGCAAAAAACGAAACAATAAATTTAAGTAATAGAGATACGGACTTGTGGAAAACAATATCCATTTGGATGGAGTTTATTGACGAACAACCGGATGTCTTAGCGAGTCACAAGTTCGTTTTAGTAACAAACAAAGCTATTGAGGATAACGCGTTTGTTAACGCTCTCGGGAAGTTTAGAGAAAATAGGTCTATTGACGAATTAAAATCGGCACTTATTTCCATTCAAGAATCCGAGAGGGTCAATAAAGATAAGACCGATATTACCAAAAAGAAAAGTGCTGATATTTCAGAGATAATTACGAAATTATTAAGTAAGTCGTATCTGTCAGAATTTTGTGCCCGAATTTCTGTTTCTGAAACTTCAGATATGCTGAAAGATGAAGTTAAAAGATACATGGATAATCGTTTTTGCTTAAATAAGAATCGTGTAGAGTGGGTTTATGATCAACTTATGAATAGATTGCGAGATGATTCTGTTGAAAATATTGAAAATAATATACCAATCTCCTACACAGGAGCCATTTTTAAAGAGCGATACCAGAGTATAATTGATATTGGACGTCAGAAAATACATTTCAGGACGAACTACAGCTTTAGTGAATTTAATGGCAATCCTCGTGACTTATTATTTATGAAACAACTTTTTTCTATTGGAGACACTAAAGAGGACGAATTGGACAGAATGGTAGAGCTAACCACGAGATGGCTTTGCTTTAACAACAACCTCCAAGAGCATTTCAATAATAAGGCTTTGCTCCATGAAGATGTAGATAGACTTACCAAAAATGTAGTTTCATCATGGGATAATTACCATCGGTCCAAACACCGTAGAATAACATCGGCATCAACTGATGACGAATTATGTGAAGCAGGTTGTAATACGGTTGATGAGATGAGAAAAGAGCGATTTTCATTAGCCGAAACTCCGTTAGAGCAATTCTTAAGCGAAGGATGTATATATTACTACTCAAATTCACCAACAGATATAATCCCCGAATTACCTTTAATTGGTTGGCATCATAACTGGAAAGATAAATTTAAGAAGTCATGAACAGAGTATATAATAATGAAGGAATAATCATGGCATGCATAGTCCATATCCTCAGAGAAAGAGATATGGATATAGTTCTATTGTATCTTGTTAGTACAATTTTGATAGACAATCAGTTAAGTTCAGAGTTGTATGGCTGTATAGATTTCAGACAACTTTCCAATCGCATTAAGAGTCAAGGGCTAATATCTCGTAAATTGGATTCGTTTGGTCCATATTTCATGAATGCCATAATTATACTAAAACAGAGCAATACTATTACAGTATCAGAAGGCGTACTGCGATTAATCGACAAATCCTTTCCTAATGGAAATCTAAGTTCCAGAAGGTTGGGGCGGATAATTAATAATGCAAATCGCTTATTAGATATATGCAAGGACTTATCAACCGAAGAAATTTATAACGAATTAAACGTATTTCTATGAATCTATATATTGAAAGCATAAAATTATGGTTCAAGGGTTTTAGTGAAAACTCGCAAAGGACGATAACCTATCCCTTCATACCAAATAAGATAAATGTTATTACAGGGGATTCTTCCACTGGCAAATCATCTATACTCGGAATTATTGATTATCTTTTTCTCTCAGATAATCCGGTAATTGTAGAAAATATAGTTAATGAGAATGTAGAGTTCTATGGTATGCATTTATATCTTAATGGTACAAGTTACATTCTTATAAGAAAAGCCCCGCATTTTGGGAAAGGTTCGCAAGATGTATATTGGGAAAAACAGCAAGAATACCCAACGCCATATACCCCCACACATACTGTTGGAAATATGAGAGCTTTACTCACATGTATGTTTAAGGTTCCAAAACATGAAGAAAAGGTTGGTCATAAAACATATCCTATGACCTTCAGACATTTTTTGCCATTTAACTACTTGACCGAAGATATTATTTCATCAGCCAATACATATTTTGATACGGCTTTTTTTATGAACCGAAGTTTTGACGCACACCTTGATTATGCCTTGGACTATGTCAATGGCATTAGGTGTCATAACGGAAAAGAAGTGGAATCTGCAATTCAAAAGGCTGAAAAGGATTTGAACAACTATCAACTAAAGCATCAAAAAGCACAGGCTGATGAAATAAAATATAGAGACTGTCTCGTTTCTATATATGAAGACGCATTGCGCCTTAACCTTGTCCCTGCTGATAATTTGTTTATTCGTGAAAATGCAAATGAGCTACAACATTATATTCAACGAACTATAGATGAATACGACAAGCTCATCAAAAATGATGAGGATACTAATAAACTTGAGAGACTAAAAAAACAACGGGATGGACTTAAGTCTAAATTAAGTGTCTATAGCTCTCTACTTTCGGAGATGGGCAAACAAAAAGATATGGGAGTGAAGATTCAAGATAGCCTGCGTCCTATTTCCTACATAAGGAAACACATAGATGAGGTCATAATCTGTTCAGAAACAACAGAACTTCTTGATTTGTTGGAAAAACAACTTATAAAAATAAAGAAGTCAAGAACAGAAACGCCTAAATTGCCTGTTGATTTCACTTCAAGATACGAAGAGTTAAAACAAGAACTGGAAACTTGTGAAACAGAACTAAAGCGATTAACATCTCTCCGAAAAACCATTGCTAATCCTAGGTGGATTAACATGGCACTAAGTCTTAAATATCAGCTGAAAGAGCTGAAGAAGCCACAAGTAGATACATTTCAGCCAAATGTTGAGCAAGATATGCTGTCAGAAATTGAATCATTGAAAATTCAATTAAAACAGATGTATTTATTGCCTCACGACGTAAAAGAAATACTGAACGAATATATAAACAAATATTTTCTTTCAAAAAATGGCATTGTAGATTCTTATCTAGATTCATCAATGCGTTATGACGATGAGGAACGCAGAGTATCGTTATTGAAAAATGGAGAAGAGTATTCTATTAGAAATGTAGGTAGTAAATCAAACTATATGTTCCTACATTTATGTTTCTTTCTCGGCCTCCATCGGTCTATAATGGCACATCAGTCCGAACAGGTTGGCTCATTTCTGTTTATTGACCAACCAAGCATTCCGTATTATGCAGATAAAAACGCGCTTGAGAACGATGACAAGAAACAACTAATCAAGGCATTTGGACTGCTCAATGATTTTATGAAAGATATCATAGACGGCGAAAAGAATCATTTTCAGATTATACTGATAGAACATGCTGACGAATCCTATTGGGAAGATTTGGAGTATTTTCATACGGCAGCGAAGTTTTCAAAATCTGAAAATGGAGGTCTAATTCCTAACTATATTTATGAATGATGGTAAAATTCAAATTAGGTATACCTGTAATTGCCACAGTACAAAAAGTGGGAAATAAATCCAGAGAAGAAGGAATCGCATTTGCTTCTAAAGCGGACGATATGTCGTTTGCTTCGGAGTTTGTGTCAACATTGGTGAAAAACACATTTAAGTTTGATACTTTTAGCCAATTTGATTCGATTGATTCTTTGGATATGAATCCGTCCTATAGATTTGTACGCAAGATATTTGAAAATAAAGATGAGTTTGTTAAACAATCAAATAATCTTGCGAGACACCTTTATGACCAAAGTATACATCCACACATTAGTAACGGAGAGTTTTATGTAATTTATATTGACGGTTGCATTATTAACGATGAAACTGTTGATGCTGTTATGTTACTCAAAACAGAAGCAAAAGATAACTTTTTAACCGTGTCCTATGAAAACGGAGAATACTCCATAAAATCACAACTAGGCCTGAGTACAAAGCATTTAGACAAAGGGTGTATAATTTTCAATACCCAATCAGATAATGGATATTTAATTTCTATCGTAGAAACATCAACTATCCGTCAAGATGGCAGATATTGGTCTAACAACTTCCTTTATATTAAGGAAATAATTACTGATTTTCAGCACACTGAACATATAGCAGATTTTTGTTCTACTGTAGTTCGACAAATTAGTAAAGGAAATCCTGAAAAATCTTTGGATTTAGTTAAGGCATCTCGAAAAATCATACAAATATTGCAAAATGAAGGTCGGGAAGTAAATACAAATGAACTGATTTCATCATTAGCAATTGATGAGGAAGTCGCATCCATGTTATTATCATATAAAAGAGAATATGAAGAAAGGAGTGGAGAGATGCCTGAAACTTTCAAAATAGCACAAAATGCAGCGAAGAGAAAGGCTATCACGAAAGCTAATATCTTAAAAATAGGTTCAGGTTTTGAACTTAAGGTATTAGATTCATCAGCCATTATCGAACAGGGATATGATGATGAGAAGAAACAGAATTTTCTCAAACTATATTATAGATAGGTATGAAGGAAGATATGACAATTGACGATATAAAGAACCTTGTGTCAGCCGACGAGTCAAGAACTCTGGAACTGAAGAAGACTACCGGCGAATTGAAAGACGGTATGCATTCGGCATGCGCCTTCTTGAACACCGAAGGTGGTTGGCTGATTTTCGGTATTGCACCGAAGTCCTTGAAGATAATCGGGCAAGAAGTAACAGACAAAACACAACAAGAAATCGCTCAGGCATTGGCTGGTCTTGAACCTGCGGTAGATGTACGAGTGACGTATGTTGATGTGCCAGAGCGTCCGGGCTATCAAGTTATTGTCATGCACTTTGACGGTTGGGTATGGGGTGAACGTCCACACACATTTCACGGTTGTCCGTATTATAAAGTTGAAAGTACAACGAAGATCATGCCGCAGGATATGTACGATGAACGAATCCGTGCTCACCAACCACAGATGTATGCATGGGAAAGGTTGGCTGCTGACGGTGTAGCATTGGTAGACCTTGATGAAAACCTGATTCGCAACTGTATCCGGCGAGGTATTGACGGTGGACGTATTCCTGAGTCGGCATTGTATGAACCGACCGGAGATATTCTTTCAAAATGGAAATTGCTTAAGAATGGCGTGCCGACTAATGGTGCGGTATTGCTGTTTTCCAATAACATAGACGAGTATCCGCAATTTACGCTAAGAATGGCTCGGTTTGTGGGTACGAATAAAAATATGTTCCGAGACAATCAACGTGCTGAAGGTAATTTCTTCCAACTTTTAGATGCCGGAGTTGCGTTCTGTTTCAAGCATCTTTCTCTCAGTGGTAGAATCACCAATCATAGTTTGGAACGGGAGGAACAGCTTGAAGTGCCTTATAATGCGTTGCGTGAAGCTCTTATCAATGCCCTTTGCCACCGTCATTGGGAAAGATATAATCTAACTATCAGTCTTGCCATCTATGATGACCGTATAGAAATAGCAAGTCCTGGTACATTTCCACCTCAGATAACACCTGAAAATATAAAGGAGCCTCACGAGTCATATCCGCATAACCTGAAAGTGGCGGAAGCACTTTATCGGATGACTTATCTGGAAAACTGGGGTAGTGGCGCAAGACGTATCATGGATGCTTGTCAGGCGCAAGGTGTGGAAACTCCAACATGGTCTTCTGATGGTGGCTTTGTTACTATTACTTTCATGCGACCTTATTTCGCATCCGGTACAATAAAGACAGACAAGGAGAATAAGAAAGCAACTAAAGATGACAAGTATCGCTCAACTACCGACCAAGTACCGCTCAACTACCGACCAAGTACCGCTCAAGTTCAAGAAATGATTCTTTCAATGAACGAAGACTATATGGCGATGAATGAAATAATGTCAAATATGGGATTCAAACATCGTACATCATTCCGGAAAAATTATTTTCTTCCTACGTTGGAAGATGGTGCAATTGAGCCAATGTATCCTGAACAGCCCAATCATCCGAAACAAAAATACAGACTCACAGAATTAGCAAAGGAGTGGATAAAGAATAATTCAGACCATTCAAAAGAGTAAAAATGGCATCGCAGATTTGAAAGGATTTCCGACTTCGGAGGAAATCTAGTTTTCTGCAAGGACAAGGCGTTTTGAGCTGCTCGAAGTATTTTGAGCTGCTCAAAACATACCTTGCTGTGTTCAAGTGAACACAAAAATCATTTGAAGCATTGACAGAGAAAGATACTTTTATAAGATAACTTATCATACGAAGTTACCTTTGAGTTTAACTGATAAAACGTATGTATGGTCATACGTTAATTCAACTGACCATAATGTCATATGACCCATAATATGCTTCATCAGCCGTATGTATAATTGATAAGTCGTATGGCTGATAATACGGCTGACTGATAAGTTTGATATATTTTTGTCCGGCAAAGTTCTCAGTATTGATGAGTTGATATGTAATCGGACTATTCAATACTAATTTGAAAATGCGATATAGGACAATGACTACCATATCAACGCAACACGCTGCCACTTTCAGAAAAACGATTGCCTGACAATGGATTATATATTCCTTTGTAGCAAAAGAAACAACAAAAGGAATACATTATGGAAATTGTATCAATCGAACAAAGAACTTTTGAGGCAATGGTCGCAAGGTTCGACCGTTTTGTCAGCCGCATGGAGGCTATCTGCCAGCGGCATGGAGAAAAGACGATGAGTGAGTGGATGGACAATCAAGACGTGTGTCGGATGCTCAACATCAGCCTACGCACGTTGCAGACACTTCGGGATAACGGCACGTTGGCATACTCGCAAATCAATCACAAAACCTACTACCGTTCCGAAGATGTGAAACGTATCGTCTCCATCGTGGAGGACAGGAGAAAAGAAGCGAGGTTCAAAGGCAGGACTATCTGATAAACGAATAGAGTAGTTACAATAATCCCACTAAATCCAGAGCAATATGAACGAACTGATTAACAAAGACAGCGAGTGGATAATCCACTTCATGAGCAGCCTTGACCGACTGCTTGACAATATAGAGCATCTGACCGCCAACTACCGCCCGACATTGGGCGGTGAGCGTTTCTTCACCGACAAGGAGGTGTCTGCACGGCTGAAGGTGAGCCGCCGGACGCTTCAGGAATACCGCAACGAAGGGCGTATCGCCTATATCCAGTTGGGCGGCAAAATCCTCTACCGTGAATCCGACATCGAAAGGATGCTGAATGACGGCTATCGCTCTGCCTACCGACAGAGGGTAACTTGATTTTTTTTGAAGGAGCGTAGTTTACCGTCTGCCCTATGGTTGCGAAGCAATGAACTTCCAGCAAAAAGAAAAAGGAACGGCTTACGGATGAAGCACCAATATCCTGCTTCGTCTGTAAGCCGTTCCTCTATATCCTCTGATCTTCCGTCAGTCGCTTGTTTCTGTTGTCGGATGCCTTTCAAGCGTGTGGCAGGCAGTGGCAAGGTTTTCGGGTTGAATACGCTCAAACTTGTTTGAGGAAGATTCTTCCCGAAACGGCATCGCCGCCTGACCTTGCCTCTGCCGTCAACGCCATACGCTACCTTTGCATCCGACATCGGTAACGAGTGGCTGGCGGAATGGACTTCAACTGTACCATAGGTTACTTCCTCTACCATAGGAAACGAGCAGCGCAATCGGCGCTTCTTTTGTGGCGGTACTCATTTTACCGATTATAAACTGTCTGAACAGAACACTTGTTCTACTGTATATTCTAAATGTAATGGCTATAATCATTTCAATGCTATAAGTATCATAACTGATGCCATCCGGTTGTCTGACATACTTCTGCGTTTCAGCTTCGTCCAGTTCCTTATGTTTATAGATGGAATGAATCGTCTTACGAATATCACATGAAAACACTTCGAATAAGTTGGCAATCTCAAACTTGGTCATCCATACAGGTGCAGTAGGCATAGTGACTGCACCCGTTGCACTGATTGTTATTATTCCTCTTTCCATACCTATTGCATTACTTTTGACATCACGTTCTTTACATTATTCATATCTCTCAAAATAGAGGAATCAAGTACACGGGCATAGTGCTGTGTCATTTTGATGTTGGAATGGCCGAGCATTTTCGCCACGTTTTCAATACTCACACCATTGGCAAGACAGACAGAGGTCGCATACGAATGCCTTGCAACATGTGTGGTCAAGGTCTTGTTTATCAGACACAAATCTGCAATTTCCTTTAGGTAACTGTTCATCTTCTGATTACAAGGCACAGGAAGCAGACGGTTTTTCTTTTGGCAAGCCGGATGCTTTGCATATTTGCGGAGAATCTCCAACGGAATATCAAGCAAGGGGATGTTGCACATGTTCTTCGTCTTTTGCCGAGGCTTGCGAATCCATAGGTTGCCATTGGAGTCTTCTACAATATGTTCCGGTGCCAGTTGTTGCACGTCTATGAAGGCTAATCCAGTGAACGCTGCAAAGATAAAGACATCACGAACAATGGTGATACGTTCCAACGGAAACTCCTTGTGATAGATGGTGAGTAGTTCGTCCATTGTCAAGAACTCACGGATAACTTCTTTCTCATGAAACTTGATACCGATGAATGGGTCTTTGGAAATCCACTCGTTGGCAAGCGCAAGGTTGGTTATCTTCTTCAAGCACTTCATGTAGCGGATAACCGTATTCTGCTGGCATTCCTTCTCTGTTTTGAGGTAGAACTCAAAAGCACGTACCAGTTCGCCATTGACTTCCGACAATGGTAAATCCTCCTTGCCATATTTCTGTTTGATAAGTTCTGCAAGATAACGCTTGCAACTCTCGTAACGGCGAACGGTAATCAAGGCATAGTCCTTGCCGACAAGTTCACGGCATTGGTCGTTATGTTCTTGGATGGTTTGAATGAGAGTGCGGACAACCTCAGGCACTTGGTCTTGCCCGAAGAACTTTTCTTGCAACAGGCGGGCGGTGATGAACTGTCCTTGTTCCTCCAGTTCATTGAAAGTCTGATGGAGTTTGATTCTTGCGTCCTCAATATAGGCATTCAAGTCGCAGGATTTGCGGCTTTTCCCTTTGGCGCACTCCTTCGCTTGATTCCACAAGGCAGGCTCAATGCTCTTGCGGATATTGTTTTCCACTCGCGCACCGTTCACAGTGATGCGCATACACACGGAGGCTTCTCCGTTTTTCAGCAGCTTGGCTTTCTTAATAAAGAAAAGCACATTGAATGAGTCTCTTTTCATGTTCCTACAGTTTTTCGTTGTACAAAAGTAGGAAACCATGCACGCTTTCTTGATACGCAAAATGTTGCAAATCAGAGAGAAGTAATCTTATTCGGTGGAGATTTGCGCTCCACCTCTTTTGCTCCACCTTTTGGAACACCAGCAACTGTAATATTCTGCCGTTTTTTGCGTCCTCTCGGAAAACAAAAAATCCCGATTTCGTTTGGAAATCAGGATTTTACTGTCTTTTGCTTTTCTTCTAAGTGGTGCCACCAGGAATCGAACTTCTTTAAAAATCTGTTCGTAATATGTTGGCACTCAGCGTTTTTCTATATCTTGAAATTATTGAAACCACTGAATCAGCCTTAGATAAACTTCTTCTTATTTCAACAATCCATGTTGTCATCTTTTTGACGCTGCAAAGATAAGCAAAAGGTTCAATTCCTCCAAAAAGATTGAGGTGTTTTTTTTGTATTTGTTTACCACTGTTCTATGTTGCTCTGTTTATCAATTCATTTGGTGGCTGTTAAAAAAAGCTCGCTTTTTGTGGGAAGCGGGCAGAAAGGCAATCCGGTTAATCGGTATTGAAAGCTTCCATCCGGTTCTGTTCCAGAATCCGGATGATGTCATTCTCCTTATAAAGTATCCTTCCTCCGAATTTGTAGAAAGGTAGTTTCCCGTTGCTTCGATGCTCTATCAGAGTCCGTTGTGTGATCTTGAACAGTCCCGAAAGTTCGGCTTCCGTGAGGTAACGTTCCCCGTTGAGTACGGGTTGGTATTTCTCTCTGTCTTTTTCCCATAGGGTGGTGAGGTATTCCAGATGCCGGAAATAACGGATTACTTCAGGACTCTCATTGTTTAGCAGTGTGTGTACCATAATCATGCTTTTCCTTATCCTTTCTTTCGCTCTGTAGCTTTCCGACCAGTTCCTCCAATGCCGCATTCATCCTTCCGAATGTTCCGGCTTCAATGTTCACGATTTCCATAGGCTTCTTTTTAGTTTATGACAAAAGTAAAACTGGAATGCCTTATTGCCAAAAGATGTGATGCAGATGGCGTTACATTACATCAGATGTCCATGAGCAGGGGAAAAATATAGTAAAAATGAAAGAAAACATTTCAGGTAATATGGACGTAGTAGCCAACTGTTTGGCTGGAACGTGTTTTCTGAAATCCTGCAATGACAGGGATTCCGCTCCTGAAAGTGGCAAGGTGTAAACCGGGAATGTATATGAATGGTGTAAATTTGCTGTAAACGGTTTACAATGGGGTTACACTTCCGGTTTACATATTTTTTGATGTATTATCCAATATATATGTAGTATTGCGTTGATTTACAGGAATGTTTTATGATTTGTATTGATAAAGTCCTTTTCTGGCATTGTTTTTTCATCTTAATAAAGCATATACTCTTCCTGTGCGCACAAAGGGGTATGAGTCATTCACTGTAAAAATGAAATAATTATGCCATACATAGAAAATGAAATACTGGAAAGGCTGATCACTACCATGGTGGAGGGATTTGCCCGCGTAGAAAAGAAACTGGACCATATGAACCGTCTGAAGGAGTGTTTGGACGGTGACAAGTTTTTGGACAATGTGGATCTTGCCGAACTGCTCGGCGTGTCGCAGCGCACACTTGCCCGTTACCGTGAGAAAGGAATCATCCGCTATTATTGCATGAACGAGAACGGGAAGAACCTGTACCTTGCCTCCGAGATACGGGACTTTCTCAGACAGAAAGGAAAAGAAAAGGTATGAGGCAGTACGGGCATATGTATCGGAGGCCCGGATTCGGTTGTGTCGTATATTATTGCATACTGTCCGCTCCGAAACAGACAGGCTTTTTCCTGTCTTATGCCCTTTCCGTTTGAAGGCTTCCGTTTCTGTCGGACGTGAAAAAGAGCCGTATTATTACTCAACTTCAGCATGAGTAATGTACGGCTCCATCTGTTTTGGGATCATACGGGTATGGGGACGAGCCGCAGGGTTTCCATATTCAGGTAGGCTCCCCGGTAGGGTGTCCTTCCCTCACGTATCATTTTCCAGAGTATTTCGCAACCTGCCTGCGCGAGCATGGAGTTGATGAACAGGTCCTGTTTGTGCAGGGCTTCCGTAAGTGAGCAGCTCGGTCCGGAATCCGTGTCGCGGATCATGGAATAGCTGACTTCTTCGGTGATGACGTTCATTTTGGGTATGGCGATGAACTCCTTTGATGCAGGCTGGGCTATCCTGTTGCGTACGGTTCCTATAAGTACCTGCCCGGTGAACTGTGCGTTGCCGAAATCCATCCAGTAGAACGGGGTTGCATGGTCAGGCGGGGTGTCCTTCCGGCAGTTTTTCAGGAAGCGCCACAGGTCAAGACGTGAACGGATGTTGTCCGTGCAGGTGATAATGATGTTTGCCGTATGGCCTTTGTCTTCCTTTCCGGTCTTGCGTACCGGATAACGGCGGTCCTCCGCCACCCATGTGCTGCCGAAGAAACGGTTGATGCGTGTGACCAGCGCCACCGCCTTGTTCAGCCCGATTTCGGATTTGGAGAAGAGTTGCCGCCCGATATTCGCTTTGGAAACGGTATCGGGATCGAAAACGGTAACGTGCAGTCCCGGATGTCCGAGGGCCCGTAGCGCCATGTCCATGCGTGCCAGGTTGGTGCCCACTTGTGAGCCGGTGCCTCCCGCCCCGATGACGTGCACACTCACGGGATGGTGTGGGGAAAGCAGGTAATTGTCGGTATAATGTATCTTTTTCATGCCAGTAAGTCTTTTAGCCGTTTTTCAGAAAGTAGGAGCTCGTTTTCGTCGAAAGGATTGTTCCGGGCTTTTTCCGTGACGAGGACGAGATTGCTTCTTGTGGGGTTTCCCCCACCGCCCAGGTGGGAGAACTCGCTCATCCAGAAACGTTTTTCCCAGTATTCCAGCCACCGGTCGAACGTGGGGGCTTCCGGTATCTGCAACGAGGCGTTCCCCAGACATACGCTGCCGCTTGTGGCATTGACATTGAAATAGGGCGCCTTGCATAGCCTGTCATCCATACTGGGTCTCTCCCCCTTGAAGGCGAAGACGTTCAGTCCCCCTCTTTCCA
>ENA-ORTS01000931-ORTS01000931.1-human-gut-metagenome-genome-assembly--contig:-NODE-931-length-21749-cov-91.223057_pt1 | contig 21749 bp, 22 predicted proteins | sample MGYA00241911_ERZ509186 | MGnify/ENA primary metagenome ERZ509186 (study PRJEB26280, sample SAMEA2338852) | human gut metagenome | biome: human gut; feature: human-associated habitat; material: faeces...
AGGAGTGCTTTTACAAAAACATTTCGTAATTTTGCACTTGCTTGTTGAATTCGCGTTCTACCTTTTCACATACAGAAAGCTTAAACATAGTTAATACTACGATTTTTCGTATTAAATATTTGGCTACTACGAAAAATAGTAGTATCTTTGCAGCCACCAGAGTATTACACCAAGTATTAACAATAGCCTTCCCTTCGGGGAGGGCATTAAAAAGCATAAGATTATGGAAGTAACAATGAAGCAGGCTAAGGACAGCACAGTAAAGCAGCGCATACAGGATATCCAGATGACGGTATCATGGCGCGAGATAGCACATACCTATTTCGGAAAATCGGCATCATGGCTTTATCATAAGCTCGATGGTATTGACGGGAATGGTGGTGTAGGCGGTTTTACCGAAGAGGAGAAGGTTATGCTCCGTGGAGCACTTTGCGATGTTTCCAATCGCTTGCGTGCTGCAGCGGACAGGATATAATGAGGCTGGGGCCATCGTTCCCCATAAGACAGAAGTCGCCATAGCCTTGTGGCGCATCAGCCCCGGTGCAGCAGCGCATCGGGGCTTTTCATTCCCATTTTCAAGTTTTTTGTGTTAAATACCCGCTTTCGTTTGTTCTGTTCAGAAAATAATAGTATATTTGCACCGTGAGAATTAGTAACAGAACGTGGACACTCAAAAATAAGAAAGATATGAGAATACTTAATAATTTACTGGAAGGGTTGATCAGCCTGGGAAGACTGGGCGGAGACAACAGCCTGTTCAACGATTATCTGAAGGGCGATAATGCTTCAGATCTGAGAAAGGACTGGGAGGCCATCGGTAATGATATGAGAAAGGTTATGAACTTAAAGCAGAAACCGACTTATGTCAGATAAGAAAGAATGTAGCGGAGAGATGATTCCTGCCAATATCAATGATATCCTGGAGGAACTTCCGGAAGACAAGCGGAAAGTGATAGTTTCTACGATGCTCGCCATTGAGGAGCGGTCGTACAGCGGACCTCTTCCTTCGCCCGAAGATTTCAAGGCATACGAGCAGACGCTGAAGGGTTCCACCGACCGCATCATGTCGATGACCGAGAAGCAGGTAGACCATCGCATCGATATGGAGAAGACCATTGTAAAGAAGAAGTTTTTCCAGAGCACGCTGGGGCAGGTTCTTGCCACCATACTCATCCTCTTCTTCGGGTTTATATCCTATAGCCTTGCCATGAATGGCCATGATACTGTGGCCGGCATTATAGGCGTAACCACCGTTATCGGTCTTGCTGTGGTATTCGTATTGAATAAGATTCCTCCAATTTATCAGAAAGGTGAACAATAACATATCAGCCCCGGTGCATCAGCGCATCGGGGCTTTTTCATTCCCCAAACCCCTCATTTTTATGCTCTACAGCATATTTAAGTGTTAATTATTCTCATCGTGAGAAAAATTTCCCGATTTTTATTTGGCGGTTCCGGATTTTCTTCTTACCTTTGCCAACGCTAACAAGATGATAGTAGTCTATCCGGCAGGGCGACCGTTTCGCCTATGGCTTCTTGCCGCAGGCTTTTTTTATGCCTAATCGGGAAAAATATTTTTCCTAACTGGGAAAATATATTTTCCTAATTGGAGAAATTATTCTCGCAATAAATGGCGGCTGCATGAACCGTAAGATTTGATTTGTCCTTCCGGATAAGCCATCATCTTGTTAGCAACGGGGAATGCAGCCGCCACCCTTTTGTACAATCGGCTGTTAATGCTAACAAGATGATGCGATATGCAGAATTCTATTTTAATTAGTGATGCTCAGGTGCGCCCTGCAGGCATCAGCGTAGAGGAGGGCATGAAGGCCCTCAAGTGTGAAATCAGGAAGCTCGCCAAGACCAAGAGCGAGACCTTCTCCTACCTTTGCGAGGAGACGGTTACGTATGGCGAAGTAGCTATGACCATGGCAGGTTTCTTCGCCTTCATGGCAGTAGCTGTATTAGGTGGCTTCATTATGGGAGGGGAGGTGATGTAGTTATGGCAAAGATTGATATGCTTACAGATGTAGCGGAACGTCTTGCCGAGTACAAGATGTTCTATCCCGACGCCACGATTACCCGTGTAGGCTTCGAGGATTGCAATTCTATCTCTCACGAAGATGGTCTGAAGCTGAGCGAACAGGTATGCCACATGACACATAGCGGTCTGCTGCAGTTCGTGATATTCAAGAACAGGATGTATATCTTCAAGTCGAGAGAGTTTCTGAAGGTTGCTGCCGGCTTCAAGAATGGAGCCAAGGTAAGATTCCATGATCCGCGCACGCCCGATGACCACCGTGAGAGCGTAATGCTTGCCGACGGAATGCGCTATGATGGCGGCATTCCTTTCATCTGGACCAAGGATAGCGATGCCGACTGCTTCATGGAGTGCAACACCTTCGCGGTATATTGGCGCCCGATAGAAGAAATGAGTGAAAAATAGCCAAACATCACTCATATGTTTGTCCTTTGACGCACAGCAAAGATTTCGTACCTTTGCACCGTGAGAATTTTAACACAAAAAGAATTATGAAAAAAATTAAATTCAAATTAAAATGAGTAACGAAAAAGATATCAAGACCGTATTGGACGGAGCAGTAGAAACTGCTAAAAAGATAATGGCAACTGAGATATTCCATGCTCAGTTAGTAAAGAACACCGAGGCTATTAATAAGGAACGCGAGGAGTATGAGCATAAGCGCGCAGAACTTCAGCAGGACCTTGACGATCAGAAGACCTTCTGTTCGGTCTCTAACCGTAAGCTTCAGACGGAGAAGCTGGAATATAAGATACAGGTCAACCGGCAACAGGAGATGTTTGAGAAGACTGAGTGCAACATCCGCGAAACCCTCAGCCAGGCGAACAAGGAATTCAATGAGAAGTATGCTAAACTGAAAAGCGAGCATGCCATGAAGAACCTGCAACTTCAGAACGAGCGCCACAAGATTTTCGAGGCTTACCGCAATTCGGGGGGGGCAAATCTTGCCGAAGACTCTCAGCAGATGTACCCGGAAGGATGGTGCCGACCAAAGCCTAAAGATGGAGGAGTAGAATAATAACGATAGTAACAAATAATTTAATTAAGCAGATTATGGAAAATCAGAATAAAAATGCTGCAGCTAAGGTTGCAGCCAACATAGCAGAAGAAAGAAAGCACCCTATCTTTGAGGAGTGTGAAGTAATGAACGCCGGCAAGCCGGCGCGTGAACACATGCTCAGCATGAACGGTATGTACATCTCGGGCATTACCGATGAACAACTCAAGGAGATGCACGAGAAGCTTACGGAGCTGCTCACAGGCGAGAAGCCACGCAAGTACTTCTATGCAGAGGCTTCTATTCCTTTTGAGACCGGTAATGTACTTTGCAAGAAGGACTTCGTGGTAGAGACTGATGGAGACAAGTTCCCGCTGGTGGACGCCCTTATTCGTTCTCGTGCGTTCTTCGAGAATTCCGAATATAAGGAGGATCTCGATTTCAGGAACGCTCACATCTGCTGCTGTCTCGAGATCAGCAAGGAGGATTACGAGGCATTCCGGGAGTATCGCAAGAAATAAGATTTTTTTTGGTTATATAGAAAATAGTTTTCTATCATGTAATAAAGCTTTAATATTCAAGTCAGATCTCTAATTAAGGATGGCTGCCCGTGAGGGTGGCCATTTTTTCTGGAGCATAAATTTGGTTTTTCAGAAAAAGTGGTGTATCTTTGCACCCGAGAATTAGTAACACATTAAAATATACAGCTTATGGGACTGATAACGTATATACAAGGTTACTCCGCCATTATAGCGGTAGTACTGATGCCTTTCCTGGTTAAGAGCAGGGTTCCCGCCTACTGGGTACTCTATCTTCTGTTCTGTACCATCCTTACCCCGCTGGTGGGGTATCCTCTATATCGGATCTGTATCCTCAAGAGATAGGGTGCAGTCCTTTGCCATTCGTCTGCCTGTTACTATATTTGCATTACTAATTAGTAATGTATAAGAATATGGTAACAGACAGTCTTGTTAAAAAGAAATTCGTTCACGAGACTCTTCAGGCAGGTATCCTGAAGATATACTCCACCCAGGAGAACGTGGTGCGCAATCATTACAAGCGCCGTACCGGCCGATTGCTCACCACGCTTTCCGCTCACTCGTTCGACAGTCAGATATCGGGCGAGAACCGCACCATCTTCGTGCGCATCCTTCCTTATCTCCGTTTTCTGGATATGCAGTACCGGCAGCGCAACGACCGCATCAGCAAGTTCAAGCGCAGGAACCTGGCACTCTATAACCGCGTAGTCTGGGGTGTATTGTATCACGAAACGTTCCCCAAGCTTCGCTATGGCTTCAACGACGAAGTACGGAACAGTATCCGTCAGGAACTGGAACAATCACTCAACCCACAAAAATCATAAGACACATGGCAAACAAACATTTAACGGAAGACGAAATCCGATATACCGTAGACGTGAAGACTGCCGATGCGCAGAAAGCCATCTACACCCTGGAGCAGCAGAGCAAGAAGCTGCGCTCAGAGAATAAGGCACGACTCAGCCAGATGATCAGCCTGGAGGCAGCCGGAAGAAAAGAGACGGAAGCCTACAGGAACCTGAAGAAGCAGTACTCCGATACCAGTAAGGAGATTCGCACACTTACCGACCGTATAGGCGAACAGACAAGCAAAATCGATATTCTGGATATGAGCATGGTGCAGCTGAAGAAACAGCAGAAGAGCCTGCAGAAGGAACTGGATAATACCGTGCAGTCGCTCAATCCAGAGGCCTATGGTGTGCTGGAGCAACGCCTGAAAGATGTTTCCGGGCGTATCTCAGAACTGAAGCAGAACGCCAAGAGTTTTGGAGAACTTGCATCTGATGATACCGTGAATGGTGTGCTTCTGGGTAATATGCTGACCAAAGGTGCAGAGCTCTTTGGAGAAAAAGTGAGGGAGTTCACGGATTCCATCGCAGAGCTCGTTAATGGCGGTCTTGAGATGGCAGAGCAGGCAGATGGTGTGACAAAGGCATTCAACGACCTGAACCAGGAAGGCCTGCTGGATAATCTCCGCAAGGCAACCAAGGGAACCGTAAACGATGTTCAGCTGATGACGGCTGCCGTAAAGGCTAACGATTTCCGCATTCCGCTGGAAGACCTGGGCAAGTATCTGGAGTTTGCGCAGCTGAAAGCCCAGCAGACGGGTCAGTCGGTAGACTACATGACCGACAGCATCGTGACCGGTCTCGGCCGCAAGTCTCCTCTGATCCTCGATAACCTGGGAATCTCTGCAGCAGAAATCTCGGAGAAGACCAAGGAGACGGGCGACTTCATGAAGGCTGTGGCAGAGATTGTAGATACCCAGCTTGCCGAAGCAGGAGAGACCTATATCAGCGCAGCCGACCGGGCAGCCCAGAAGACGGTAGAACTGCAGAACGCACAGAAGGCTCTGGGAGATGAAATCCTCCCGCTCAAGGAACAATGGGATGATGCCTATGCAGATATGCAGCTGAACACCATCAGTCTCATTTCCTGGTGTGTAAAGCATCAGGGTGTGGTGAAGACGCTCGGCATTCTGCTCACAGCCTTCACGGTTGTAGCGATAGCCACCAGCAACGCCATCAAGACAAATATCGTTGTAACCAAGGGTGCTGCTGCAGCCCAGCAGGCATGGAACGTAATCTGTGCTACCGGAACCGGACTCATGAAACTGCTGCAGGCAGGCTTCTACCTGCTCACGGGCAGGGTGACACTTGCCAAGAATGCTTGGACCGCCATGAACGTCACCATGAAGGCAAGCGTCTTCGGTCTGATTACTGCAGGAGTAGCTGCACTCTCCCTGAAGTTATGGGATATGCATAAAAAGCAGAAGGAGGCTGCCGCATCGGCTAAGGAACTGGAAACCATGGAGCGGGATCTGAACACCCAGGTGAACGAACAGACCGCCAAGGTAAAACAGCTCAACGAAACCATGCGCAACGAGAAAATCTCCATGGACCGCAGAAGGGAGGCTCTCAATGAACTCAAGAAGATTATTCCTGGTTATAACGGACTGCTCTCTGAAGAGGGAAGACTTACCAAAGACAACAAGAGTGCCATCGATGACTATCTCGTTTCTCTGGAGAAGGAAATCAAGTTGAAGGCATACAAGGACAAACTGGTGGATCTGTATAAGCAGAAAGGCGACCTGGAAGATAAGTGGGATGAGCAGAATAAGGCCTATCAAGATGTAAAGACAGACAACATCCTTCATCCACGGAACAGTTTTATGAGAGGTGTCTCCAAGTTCTTCGGCACAGATACAGAAACAAATGCCGCGAAGGCGCTCTACAAGACTGAGCAGCAGATAGACCGCGTAAACGGAAAGATAGATGAGCTGAACTCCAAGATTGCGGATATCGGTATTGTGACTCCTAAAAAAGCCAGAGGAAACGGCGGTGGCGGCGGTGGCAGAACGGGCAATCATACCGGAGCAGGTGGCCATACCGGAACCACAAACACCACCTCCAAGCCTAATCCCGATGATATCGCATCGAAGAAGTTTTCAGAAAACCGACAGGCAGATATCGATGCAGCCAATCAGGATTACCAGCAGGACGTAAACAACTGGAACATGGCTCTAGCTCAGAAGAAGGTGTCTCAAGAGAAGTACGACCTCGCCATGCAGGCTCTGAAGACCCAGCATACCGCCAACATCCTCGCCATCGAAACCTCGTATAGCGAGCAGTCGCAGAATATCGGAATTGCGGATGGCGCAAAGAAGAAAGCGCTCCAGGATAAACAGCAGGCGAACCTCCGGGCTGCAGAACAGGCTCATTTCGAGCAGCAGGTGGCAGTAGAACAGGCTTACCAGGATGCCCTGGCAAAGGTGATGGAGCAAGGGGAGGCGCAGCAGGAACTGACCCTGGAACAGCAACGCGACCAGAAACTGGAAGTGCTGAAGGGATATTATCAGGCTGCGCTCAACATGGCCAAGCAGAACGGGGAAGATACTGCACAGCTGGAGAAGGCATATAAAGATATACAGGCTCAGATACAGAAAGAATATATCACGAAACAGAAAGAGCAGCTTGACGAACAGGACGAAAAGAAAAAGCAGGCTAGGCAGGCTCTCGGTTTTGACCAGCAGAGCGAATACGACCGGCAGTTGCAGCAACTGAAGCAGGCACTCGACAACCAGTATATCACTCAGCAGGAATATGAGCAGAGAGTGCAGCTGCTGAAGAAAGAGTCCTTCGCAAAGCAGGCGGAGTACTATACTAACCTCTTCAGTAATGCCGTGACTTCGCTGCAGAATGCCGAGATGGCGAATGTAGACGCCAAGTATGACGCAGAGATTAAGGCTGCCGAGGGAAATACGGCACTCCAGGAGAAACTGGAGAAGAAAAAAGCCAACGAGAAGCTGAAGATACAGAAAAAGTATGCTGACGTAAACTTCGCCATGCAGGTAGCTCAGATTATCTCTAATACTGCCGTATCTATCATGAAGGCGTACAGCGAGTTGGGCCCGATTGCCGGAAGTGTTGCTGCAGCCCTGATGGGTGTGACCGGTGCAGCCCAGCTGGCTGTGGCAAATGCTGAGCGCCAGAAGGTGAAGCGTATGACCCTCAACGGATCAGCTAGCGGAACCAGTTCTGCCGGTTCCCGTGTGGCAAGCGGACGCGAGAGTGGCGGACGCATCGACGTAGAGCGCGAGCAGGATGGCAAACACTTCAACGCCGAGTATGCTCCAGGTAAGCGCGGGTACGTAGATCACCCTACCGTTATCGTAGGCGAGGGACCTAGAGGCAGGAGCAAGGAGTGGGTGGCATCGAATGCAGCCCTGGAGAACCCTACCATCGCTCCGCTCATCAACCTGATGGACGCAGCCCAGCGTGCCGGACAGATAAGAACCTTCGATATGAGCAAGTATCTGATGGCCATGCAGGGCAGGGCGCTGGGTGGAAGCTTCGCCCGGCAGTCTGCCCGGATCAGTCAGGAAATCGCTCCAGGAGGGTCAGATTTTTACGTCCGGACGCAGGAATCTGCGCATCGCGATGCAGGAAATGCTACGTCGGGACGCAATAATGACGAGCTCCTGGAACTGCTCAGAGAGCTCAAGAGAGACGGAATCCGCTCGTTTGTATCACTCTCGGATCTGGACGCCAAACAGGAATTGCGAAACCAGGCGAGAAAATTTGCTAAAAAATAAAATCTTCTGAACATGAAAATAACAAATCTGGATAAAGGAAAGGCCTACCAGCTTGGCGAAAACGCCAAGCTGGAGGTAGAACGTACCAACCCGTTCTTCAACGATTACGGGGAAACGACCTCCCCGCTGGATATTCCGGCAAGCGATTACAACCGCATGATACTGAACTATCCCGATACCTTCGGTATGAGGGATAAGATGGTGGCTACGAACGTAAGCATCGAAGACGGCGAGTATTTCGCCCAATGTAGGCAGATTGTTCTCTCGGCACAGCACAAGGGAAACATCTCCTCTTCATTCTATATCAACGACGGATCCTTCTACTCGAAGATACAGAATGTAAAGCTGAAGAGCATCTTCAAGGACGAGATGATACCGGGGTGTACAACCGTAGATGAGTGCATCAGGTTCTGCAGATCTCTCGTAGGAGGCGAGAACGAGAACTATGATATCTTCCCGGTTCTGCTTACCGACGATTCTGGCATGGATAAGGGATATACCTATAAGATACTGAACAAGCTGGGCATGAGAACCAAACTTCCTAATGCCAAGTACTGGAGATTCAAGAAAGGTGGCGGCTACGAGTATGTGACTGCCCCGGAAGAACAAGGATTAGTTCTCTGCAACATGTGGTCCAATACCTTCTGGAACGCATATCCGGATACGGAATATGTAAACGAGATACCAATCAGTCTGGATAAGGGCTATTATATATCCCCGTTCATCCGTGCCAACTACGTTCTCAAGCGTGTTTTTAAATACTTCGGTTATGACCTCAAGGAGAATTTCTTTACCAAGACGGAACCATTCAACAAGATGGTGTTGCTTAATAATGTGATAGACGTGATGGTGAACGGACATATCCGCATCGAGGATCTTCTTCCGGACGTGTCGGTATCAGATTTCCTCTCAGTTTTTCGGAAAAAGTTTCTTTGTGAGTTCGTGTCTGACGAGGGAACACATACTGCAGATATCATCTTCCTGAGAGATGCGGTAGATAGCGTTCCAGTTGCGGATCTCACCCGTCAGATGACCGAAGAGCCTACCTTATCTTATAAGACTGCATCCGATTACAAGCGCGTGGTCCTGCGTGCGAAACACCAGGTAGATAGCGATGCAGAAGACAGCTATGACAATATCAAGGATATGATAGCGAATAATTCTGGCGCCTACTTCAGCAACGAAGAAGGCTGTTTCTACAAGGACGGATTTTCCGGCAACTATAAGGTGAAAGCCAAAATAGGGGAGTGTTCCCAGAGTTATGATGCCGGCGAAGATGATATTGATACGCAAGACGTGGAGATACCGGAGATGATACCGGAAGTAAGAATGCTGCAGTATAAACAGGAAGCGGACGGAGAGACTATCACGAGAGATATGGGCAGATGGCTGTATATCGGAGATTACGCTACGCTCAACTCTTCGATGAAGGTGGCAACGGAAGACAACTCAGAAACCAGCGAAGATGCAGTCACAACTCCAGTCATGCTCGCCTTCCCATACATGGGAACCGATGACATGCCTTGCGGAACCGTGACGGCATACGATATCCATGTATCAGTTTCTGATAAATTTGGTACGCATCGGCCAGGAAATCCTACACCCCGGAAACTGTTCGACTATTCCCTGGTATATAATGGCGAGGATGGCATCTTTGAGAAGTTTTACCGGCAGTATGATCTCCTGCTCAGAAATTCACTCCAGGAACTCAAGGTAAAACTGCTCCTCTCCCAGTCGCAGAAGCAGAACCTTCCTTCTTACGCAAAGGTTGTGATCAGAGGTGTGAGTTTCTTCTTCAACAAGCTGAAGTTTACCCTCGGAGGAAAGAGCGAACCAACGGAAAGCGAGCTCAGAACCATCGCTCTCACTACTCCTGTTAGCGAGGCGAAGAGGCTGGAAGCCGTAATGCCGGCGATGAACTGCAAATATGAGTGGCTCGGATTCGAAGAGACGGTAGAGGTATCTGAGGGTGATTACTGGAATTCCGGAGATAACCGGGACCGCACATTCAAGATTATCTATCCTCCTCTCCCTTCAGCTGAGTACGTTGGCCAGAAGTATGGCCTGCAGAAATCATACGTAAGCCAGAAAACCCGACACGCAACGATGTTCCGTCACAGTAAATGGGTGTATCATTGTACGACCGTCTGGTTGGAATGCATACCGATTTCGTAGGGTTTTGTCCTTTGTTATATACCTGTATTATCTTAACTTTGCAAATATGACCAAAGCTATTTTAAGATGATACAGGTTTTATTACATCCAGATGCTCTGAGCATGGTAGGCTCCATGAATACCTTCGAGATATACTGCAGCTCGAAGACAGATGTGGTTTTCGCCCTACGGTATCAAGGCTCAAGCACAAACATCGTTCAGCATACCTATACGCCGAACGATAAGAACCGAATTACGGTGTCCGTCAAGGATATCATCCTTCCTCTGCTCAGTTTCGAGGTGAAGGACAGCATTGAACCTTATATCCAGCCGAACATCATGAAATCCTTTGTGGCAACGGTTTACGAGGTTGGCAGCGAAGGCAGCAAGAAGGAATTCACCTTCTCCGTGATACGTGCCGGAGTAGACCGTTTGGCAGATTCGGCAGCAAATTTTCTGAAAACCAACTTCCTCACCTGGCAACCGCAGACGAAGGGGGTAACCTATTACTCTCCGGAATTTCTCACTTACTATGCAGCTGAAGCTAGCGAGGTGAAGTGTAAGGCATATATACCGGCCGCACACGGCTACGAAGAGAAGGTATTGACGCTGGCAAGCCTGGAGGCAGGAAAGGTATATACTGTTCCGGTACAATACGCCATCATCGCCAAACTATTAGGCGATGATGGCATTCTGCCCCATGTTTACGAAATCTGGGTAGAGCAGGCTGGAGAGCGGGTTACCTACGTACAGCAATACTATGCCAGCGATATGAAGAGCGAGGAGGAAGAGTGGTTCCTCTTCGAAAATTCGTTGGGAGGTGTAGACTGTTTCCGCGCTTACGGTAATAGCGAAAATACTGCAGAACATACCCACAATGTGGCAGAAATAGAGGAAGACTCTGAGGAATATCGCGTAGATACCACCCGCAAGTTTAAGAAGAATACCGGGTTCCTGGACAAGAAGGAGCGCCTGTGGATGCTCGATTTCTTCCCGTCTCTGGGTAAGTATGTTTACCATGGCAATTCTCTTCGTAAGATAACCGTTACCGATAGTGACGTGAACTACGAGGCGAAGGAGCTGCCTTCGAACTACACCTTCACCTACAGATATTCAGATGCCCGTCCGTACCTGAATATTTCGCGCTCGGAAGTAGGAAGCTTCAAGCAGCTGGATATTCAGCTGCCGGATCTGGGAAATTTTACTATCGCCCCGCGACTTGTTGAATGCTCAAGGCTGACGCTCAGTAGCGGGGCTCTCTTCCCGGTTCAGAACCCATATTCAGAAGAGTGGGGAGTAACCACGCTGGCAGCTATCTTTACCCACTTTGTAGGGCAACTGTCCAGTTCTTATACTGGCGGAGGTGGCGTTGGTCATAGTCATAAGAATATCGATGTGCTGGACGCACTATCGGAATTCAACGGATATATTACCTATCTCGACAAGAAAATCAAGGCAGGATATGCCGATGAAACCGATGATTTTTCTGAAAATGGCAAGGCTAGCAGGAAGATTCTCCGCAAGGATATCGAAGATACGGCAAGCGCTCTGATCAAGTTTCTTTCAGGTGCACAGTTTGGTGGTTTTATTCCTGGAATACTTACAGGTTCGGGAGGACGTATCGATGAACGTGGAAACGCTGAGTTTGAGAGTATCACATCCCGAAGCTCTATCATAGCAAAGGAACTCATCGTGAACAGACAGACAGCTATGGAGAGTAACTTCGTCTTTACCGAGAGCGGTATAGTTGAGTCGGTGATGGGGACTCCTGCGGCAACGGAGGGCGGTAATGTAACCTACGACTTGAAGCTTCAGAAACGATGGGATAACGACTTTACGGCATTCAAGGAGAATGATGTTGTCTTGGCTTCCATCAATACTCTGGCAGAGAACGGCAAGTATTACGATATGTGGCTGCGAGTACTCTCGGTCAATACGGTAACGAACACCATCACAGTTGTATGCTATCCCGACAATGAATGTCCTAGCAAGAAGAACTATCCACCTTGCGAGCTGGCAAGATTAATACGATGGGGAAATGCGGTGGACGAAGACAGACAGAGCTGCTGGTATATATCATCGTCTGAGGGGTTGCTTGTGTGGCTCGACCACGTTACTAAGCCTATCATAGACAAGACGAACTACTCTCTTGCGATGGGTAAGCTGCCAGATGCGCTGTCGTTCCTCTTTCAAGACTTCCCTACTGCCAACAAGCGTGATGGAGCGTTCTATGCTAAGTGGATGATGGCTGCATCATTCCAGCAGATAGACTATCAGGGCAACCCAATCTACACGACAAGAGACAGAGGTGTGTGGAGCTTGGCTGTGGCGCAAGGCGACAATCCTTACCGCAATGGTGACAGAACGATTGATACCGTCTATTACCTCGGGTGCAAGTGGCAATGCCTTGAAGATAAGACAACAAAGCCGCCGACATACTCATCTACCGCTTGGGCATTCGTGGAGGGCAATCCGTATTTTACACTCGAAATGCTATCATCGAAGCTGTGGAACTTCCGTCTCAACGACTTGATGGCAACGAATACTGATGGCTCTTGGAAAGTATTCACTACTCTATCAGTAGTCGGAAGGCTCTACAATCAAGACGTGACCGATTCTATGGTCAATGTTGTATGGACTAGAGACAGCGGAAATCCAACGGCAGATAATAAATGGGCACTCTCTCACGCCAACTGCGGATTGTCGGTTGATTTGACCTATGAAGACCTTGGCGGTGCTGCATTCAAGATAGGTAGTGTGACATTCCGATGTGATGCCGAAATCAGGGATGGAGAGACGATGTATTCCGAAGATGTGAGTGTTAGTTTCTGATGTTGAACTTTAAAATTGAAAGATATGCCAAAAGAATTAGCAGTAAGTGCTGACAAGATGATGGATATACAGGCAACCGCCTATTCCCAGTCTTGCAGCATAGAGATAGTTGGAGACATCATCAACAGGCAGCAGTATGATGGCATTGCCAACTCATATTCCCCGAATTACGCAATCCGTCCATGTACGATGTTTCCGTCATGCTTCCTCATCGACCCAGACAATCCTAACGAGACGGGCACATTTAACAGTCAGTTGGATTCATTCAAATGGTCGGAAGTTTCTACTAGTGGAATTGTCGTAGTAGCAACAAGCGAAAAAGCCAGTGTGGTAAGTGGTTATGAAGCCACAACAGAGGGCTTGAACAAGGGAACTCTCTTTATCAAGTCTAACTCAGTTATCAATAAGCCGAGAACAATGAGGTTTGAGGGTAATTGGACAGACCCGATAAGTGGTTATAAGTACACGTTCATAGCCAACAAGCCGCTCTACCTTGAAGACACCACTAATGCAAGGGCAGAGATTATGCTTGATAGCGCTCCTACGGTGCTTTGGAATCCGCTCAAACATGCAAGTATAAGAACCATCACAGCAAAGGTAATGGTCGGTGCTATAGATAAGTCTGCGGACACAAAGGCAAGGATATGGTGGTATCGTATCTTGGATAACGGAACGAAGCAGCTTATCTCTTCCGTTGACGATTCCGAGAACTACGAGATTACCGCCATGACAAAGGCTGCTAACGGTCAGATTACATCTATCACCGTCAACTGTGATATGATAGGTGACGGAATCGGATATGAGGTAAGAGCCTGCTATATCTACGAAGGAAGTGTTCCATCTTCTCCTCGAACAGGAGACCCGAAGAAGGTTACCTATATCAAAAGAACCATTCCACCCCTCACTCCTCAGTTCGTAGGCGATGGTTTCGGTCTCAATTCTGATACAGCTTTCGTAACTTGTCGGGCTATCGTAAGTGACAACAAAGGAGTCATTGACCCTTCTGTATGGAATAAGATTATCAGAGCGAAGTGGCAGAAAGTATCTTATGGCAAGGTTGTGAACAATGGCGTAGTCACCATGACTGAGAATGTCACGGTGTTAGGGTACGGAGAGACGTTCCAATGTCCTTTCGAGGCGAAGAAGAGTATCCGTCTGACAATCGAAGACAGAGGTGCTTACGAGCTGATTGTTGACGAGAATGGCAATACACTTGTGGATGAGGATGGAAACTATCTTGTGTCAAGGGAAATTGACGAGAACAGCTAATTATTGTTGAACTTTAAAAATATACGATTATGAGATATTACGTTAAGGTAACTAAGGAAGTCGCAGAGGTAATCACCAAGGCTGGTGTTCCGCTTACAATGACGCATGACGGTAATTGCTTGCTCTATCAGAGTGAGATGAATGATGTTCCTGGTGTTAATCTGAGTGCAAGAGCTGCCTATGCTGGCGGTGCTCTCATAGAGGAGTATTCTGCTCTAGCTGAGATTGACGGAAGTGTAGCCACCCCTGCATATTGCTATACCCCAGTCGAGTATGGTGGTGAGGGCGATACAAGGAATAAGGATAACGGATTTGGCGCAGATAAGCCAGACGTGTCTTCTGAATCTGAGGTATCAACAGATAAAAAGGAAAGCGAGGTAACAAATGAGTAAAGCATCAATAACAGGACAGATTGTTGTGACAAGCAACGGAACAACAATCTACCCAATCCTTCAGTGTACGACAGGAGACGTTAATCAGAACTATGATGGCGAGTGGAATGCGCCTACTCAGATTTCGCCTGACTTCGAAGCTAGCGGTGCTAGGCATCCAGTCCTAGTTATGCAAGCCTTTTCGGCAGAGCAGGGCGCAGGTAATAACTTCGACCTTACAAGAGGTTCTACGACATGGGTTGTCGGCGGTGTGACGTTGGCGTTCAATGATTCGGGCGTTTCCACTAATTCGTTTGGTGGCGTGTCTGGTCATTTTACCATGGGGTCTGATGCTAGCGGCAATCCGACTCTTACGGTCAATAAGAACCTTGTGAAAATCAATAGCGGTGATTCGTTCAACATCGAAGCAAGAACAAGTCTGTCGCTCGAAAACACAAACATCAATCTTAAAGCTATGTACCCAGTCTATATAGCCAAGGGCGTTGTCAGCTCAAAGCGAGTGAACATTCTCCCTACTTCAAGTACGAATCTGTTCACTATCACAGAGAAGGGCGGTAGCTGTACCGTCAAAGCAGAGGTGACGGAAGGAACGTCCGTGACATCTAGCGGATATACATTCAAGTGGTATCTGCCAGACTCTACCAACGCATGGGTACTCAAGCAGGATAGCGACTCTCCTACATTTACCATCAATGAGACAGACGTTGATTCATCTATCCTCGTTATGTGCGAAGCATACAAGGCAGGAAGTTTTTATGCGTCAGATACCCAGACCGTCAATGACGTGTCGGATGAATATATCATATTCCCGAACCCTACGGATGGCAACGGAAATGCTGTAGCCGAGAACTTTATTCAAAATTCGGGAGGAAGCATCGTATACGTTCCGTACATGCGCAAGCGTGGTTCTAATACAAATATCGAAGATGTCACATTCAGCATGGCATTATATTCCAACAGCGGTATTCCTATTTCGGGAGCACCAACGGTAAACGGCAACAAGTTTACTGTTACGGAATCGGCAATACGTGCCTATAAGGGCGCAGTTTACGTAATTACAGGTGTTAAATAGTTAGCTTATGACAAAGGTTTTGGCAGAAGTAACTGGCTCAATCTCCTTCTCTCAGAGAGGAGACAAAGGGCAAAAAGGTGCTCTTATGCGTGAACATGACGGTTTTGAATCGGGCAGCTATAAGTATCTTTCGGGTGCAGGAGAAGAAGCATACGTTGATGTTGTGTGTGTTAAAGGCAAGTGGTATCAATGTACTAAAACGTATGACGATGCAACTTCTTCGCCTAGTTTGACCGATGGGCATTGGACAGAGATGAGCCAATATAAATCAATAGCAACTCATCTTCTTCTTGCCGAGAACGCTACCATCAATATGCTCGGAAGCAATCAGATTAATCTGTACAATCCGTCAGGTGGCGCAATGTTTGGCTCGTTTAGGGTTGTTAGTAATGATAATGATTACGCTCTGTGGCTTGGCGCACCGAATGGGGCTGATGCTCCATTCAGCGTAAAGAAAGATGGTTCGTTATATGCGTCCAAAGGTATATTTAAAGGTGAATTGCAAGGTGTGAAGGGGTCTTTTCAAACATTGTCAGCTATAAGTTCTGATGGAAAAACTACAGTTGGTACTCTATCTTTTAATTCGGACGGTTATATTGAAATTAACGGTGACCTGCGTTTTCAAGGAATGGTAAATGGCAGAGACGGTGTTTTGTATAGTGGTACTATTTATTCTCGTGGAGCTTTTGGACATTCATGTAGCACATTTGCACTGGTTGTTGGAAGTATGATGTATGTTTATCCTTTTGGTACTGGCTATCCAAATAAAAAAAAGATTGTGTATTTAGTATCGCAACAATATGATGGAAAGACAGTTTATAATATCCCTTTATATGGGAATGGAAATTCTAAATATCCTGGTTGCCCTATAGATGTTGTTGCTTTCAAAAATAATACTGATAGAGCTGAATATTATTACGAGTTTACTAACTTATACACTGGTAAGCGTTGGATGGCGGTTAATATAAATGATAATAGCAACGGCATTTACTTCTGTGATGTCGGTGGATGGCATCAACTTAATGGTGGAGAAACAATAAATCTTGTATATATACACCCAGAAATGCTTACTCCTAGTCAGAATGGTAAGACCTATTTCGGTCGTGGTATCTTCTGGAGCGGAAAAACAGATTTGAATTGGAGCAATAGATAATCATAAAAGCAAAAATTAATATGAAAGTTAAGTTAGAACATCTCGAAGTATTTATGACACTCGACAAGAATCAGTGTCAGGTAGTTAACGCACGCAAGCAGATTGCAAACATCATCTACTCGCAGGGAGCAGGATTAGGGCTGGCAGGACAGGCTCTTGCAGTGAAAATGTGGAACGGAAATGACGAGACTGAGTACACCGATGACGAAGTGAAAATCATCAAGGAACTCGTTGAACGCACCACCGCTCCCTGCTTCATTGACGCAGTGAATGCCGCTATCAGCAATTCGGCATCGGCAGAAGCGATAGATAAGTAACAATATCTTTTAAATACATAATATTATGGCTATAAAGACAAGAAAAATCAGCGATTGGCTGTCTGCTAACGGCCAGGCCGTTACTAACGCAAGTCTTAACACTATGAAGCCTTATCTCGAAAAGAATATGGCTCAGTTGTATGATGGCATCTTCATCATGTATCATCGTTCAAATAATGGATATCCGCTCATGGCTGATCCAGCACAGTGGCCAAGCTTGGAAGCTGGCGGAGAAATAGCGGATGGCGTAGTAATATTTGAAGGTGGCCGTCATCTGGTTGTCGCTCCAACACAGGCAGATGCGCTACCATGGTCGAGCGCAGAGGTACAGGCAGAACTTCCTAACTACGGCAACGACTACACTTTTACTGCTCAGGTTACCGGGAATAACCGACTCGCTGCCATGCTGGATTTTAATGGCCGGCAGCATACGGATGCCGCAATCAGAGCATCGTCCGATTCGCACGTAACGAATACTGCTGCCTACGCTCCAGGCTATTGTAGACTGTATAGTCGAGCGAACAGTAATGGTAAAGGTCTGACCGCCGGATACTGGTGGCTGCCATCGGTGGGGGAATTACTGATGATGTATGCTAATAAAGCAAAGATCAACTATGCGCTGTCACTCATTAATGGAGCTCAGCAGCTAGATGCAATCTGGTACTGGTCATCTACCGAGAGCAGTCCTGCGGACGCGTGGCTTCTGGACTTTGGCGACGGCTCCCTCGGCCGCTGGTACAATAAGGTTAAGGGTAAGCTTCATGTTCGCCCGGTGTCAGCATTTTTACGATAGTTAGTTGTTAATAGTTAATCGTCCTCGACCTTAAAGTCGAGGACATCTCCAGCAGAGTATTTAAAACAAGGAAATATGGCAGCGACAAGGTTGGCAAGTAAAACGAGAATATATCTAGATGTAAAGCAGATGCTTGATATAACTATAGGTGTGGTTAAGAATTTTCCAAAGTCACAACGTCCGATTTTTGGAGACAGACTATGTAATATGCTTATTGATAGTCTGAATCATATCGCCAAAGCGTATATGCTCAGCGATCTGAGTGTTCGTATCGAACATCTCGCTCAACTTCAAACCGATCTCGAAGTCATATCGACCTTGATAGATATTGCTGGAGAACAAAGGTGGATAATGGGTACAAACAGACTCGCGAGCCTCCTTCGTTTGCGAGAGGACGTCGGAAAACAATGCACAGCATGGAAAGGATCACTCCTTAGAGCGCAGGCTGCTGAGATGAGTTCCAGACAGTAGACTACAGCTTGAGTGATTTAAGCCAGGGTCGGCGAGATACGTCAAGCCGAGAGAGCAACCTTTCTTAATTAAATGGGCCGCATCCTATCATATATAGTTAAGAACAAGAAATTTGCGGCGTCAACCGAGAACAGTCCTGCGAACGCGTGGAATCTGAACTTTGGCGACGGCAACCTCAACAACTGGAACAATAAGGTTAAGGATAAGAATCATGTTCGCCCGGTGTCAGCATTAAATTAAGAAGATATAAGCAGACAGATATTAAAATGATAGATTTTAGCATTCTCTTAGAAGCATATTTCGACTGCCGCCGTCATAAGCGGAAAACAGTCGGCGCTACGGAATTTGAAATGAACTATATGAGTAACCTCGTTCAGTTGCTCGATGAAATCAATTCTCGTCAATATAAGATTGGCAAATCTATCTGCTTTGTTGTTAGATACCCTCGCTACCGCGAAGTGTTCGCTGGTCAGTTTCGTGACCGCATTATCCACCACTATATCGCACTGAGACTCGAACCCCTGTTTGAGTCTCAGTTTTCTGACCGTACATACAACTGCCGGAAAGGCAAGGGCCAGCTGGCTGGTATCAGGCAGCTTCAGGAGGATATTATGGAAGTGAGCGAGAATTATACAGAAGATGCCTACGTGATGGGGATCGATCTGAAGGGATTCTTTATGAGCATCTATAAGCCGCTTCTTGCTAAGATGGTAGATGATTTCATCGTAAGGAATTACCATGGGGATGACAGGGAAGATCTCCGTTGGCTATGCAATATGGTGGTTATGCACCATCCCGAGAAGGATTGCGAGAAGAAGAGCGCCGATTATCTCTGGGAGTTTCTGCCTAAAGAGAAGTCTCTGTTCACGAATGGAGAAGACAGAGGCGTAGCTATCGGCAACCTCTTTGCTCAGCTCTTTGCTAACTTCCTGTTATCGAAACTCGATTGGAAGATAGATTGTTACTGCAAGCACCATGTAAGATACGTAGATGATATGGTTCTGGTGGCGAGACGGAAAGAGACGCTCCTTCGCCTGATGCCGATGATAAGGGAGACGCTTGCATCTTTAGGCCTGCGGCTGAATGAGAAGAAATTTTATTTCCAGCATTACTCTAAAGGTGTCAGGTTTGTTGGAGCTATCATTAAGCGAGACAGAATATACTCGGTTAACAATACCATTAACAACTTCAGAAAGTCTGTACGTAAGCTTAATGATGCCGCCAGAAATGGAGATATTGAAGCCATCAACCATGCCATTCAGTCGGTTAATTCATACCTGGGAATCTTCGGCCATTACAACGAATACGGAATGAAGAGACAAATCATAAAGGATGAGCTAGACGAGGAAGCATGGAAATTCTTTGTAATTAAAGGTCATTATAGGTCTGCACAGCTCAAGAAAAGATATAATATTGATATGAAATATAAGAATATGGCAAACGAAATATTGAATCATAAAACAGAAGAGAGAAAAGATATTCCAACGGAAAATGAAATTTCAAAAATGCTCGACGAAGGTTATGAACTTGAGATGTACATCATCGACGGGCGCATACATGTAGAGTGCTATCCGCGTGATTTGTAGGAAAGTAGGATTGTAGGAGAGCAAATCTCCTACAATCATTTTATCAAAATACACCTTCATAGTTGATAAGTGCGCTGTTTGCTTCTTTGCAGTCCTGTGGCGTATATATATTGGTAATATCGACAGATGAATGTCTTGCCTGATCTCTAACAGACAGCAGGTCTGTTTTAGATTTTATCATATTAGTTATGCCAGTATCTTTGAGACTATAAAACTTATACGAAGCATTCAGATTTAGTGCTTTTCTGACGTTTTTGTCCCAATATAGCGAGAAGGTCCTAGCCTTCAGTGCTTCTAATCCTGGGCGAAAATTATTACCGAAAATATAATAATTCTGAGGTCTTGAGAATATGCCTAACTCTTTCATCAGCTCGATAACGTGGTTCGGGATAGTAACCACGGCGTCTCGACCATTTTTAGTGTTAGCCCCGCTTAGAGAGAGCGTCTTTTTCTTTATTGATACATCCTTGATTCGCAGACTGCACATTTCTCCAGGGCGAACGAACAGATAGTGGAGAAAATAGCATGCAAGCAGGAAGTGTTTGTTTTCTTTCTCAAGGTAGGATTTAAGCTGTCGCAGGACATCGTTAGGTATAACGTCTCGATTTTTATGCTGTAGTTTCGTCGTTACATTAATGCCGTCAGTCGGATTTTTCTGAACATATCCTCGTTCGACAAGATAGCTGGAGAAGGACTTTAGCCAGCCGATATAATTATTTCTTGTTCTTAGAGCATTATTTCGTCCGACCAGTACATAATCTAGGAACTTACTGATTAGAGTTTTATTGAACTGATATATATAAGTAATATGTTCGTCGCCGTTTAACCACTTTTGCAGGAAGTCTAATTTACCCTCATAGTTGCGCCGAGTGCCAGGCTTCAGTCCACCTTCTTTTACCATTTTCGCTAGATACACTCTGTATTTGCCACAAACATCAGCGAATAAGGAATACTCTTCTCGGTTGGATTCCTCTATCCATGGATTCCATCCTTCAAGAAGCTTCTGGGTAATGCGCTTAATGAGAGCTTCACCGTATACCCTCTGATTTCGTTTGCCCGTGATATGTCCGAGCATAATTTTCTTTAGTCGCAATTTTCCATAAGAAGGATCGAAAGCTTTGAAGGCGACATAGCATTCAGAGGCCTGATGCAACTTTGGGGTAGTCCATCCTATAATCTCTTGGATGTTCTCTTTGTTTTTGTAAACATAATTTTTTTTGGTCATTTCTCTAATTTTCTTAGTGAAACGCCCTAGTTAATATTATTATACCTTATTATATATATAACGCACCATTCAAAGATATATTTCATGGATCCGTCTTTTTTATGTTATTGCATTACTATAATCAAACAAAACAATAATGCCGCCTACATGCGCAGTTCTTTATATCTTCACCGATTTTTCGCCGAGTAAGTTAGTTTTATTTTGTTCTTATTTCTTAATTATCAAATAGTTACGCTATTTTTAGAAAAAAATAACCGATTTTTTCAATCGTAAGGATTAAACCTTTTCGGTTAGTTTTCGTCTATTTAATAAAG
>ENA-ORTS01000932-ORTS01000932.1-human-gut-metagenome-genome-assembly--contig:-NODE-932-length-21736-cov-3.944329_pt1 | contig 21736 bp, 20 predicted proteins | sample MGYA00241911_ERZ509186 | MGnify/ENA primary metagenome ERZ509186 (study PRJEB26280, sample SAMEA2338852) | human gut metagenome | biome: human gut; feature: human-associated habitat; material: faeces...
AATGTTTACCATGTCCCATGAAACCAGGTGTCTGAACACCACCACCTGTCATGGAAGCCATCTCTGGGAATGTCATACCAAGAGGAGTCATACCTGCATATTCACGGTTGGCAATTACAACACCGTTTGAGAATGGCTCGATACCACAGATACATTCGAAACATCCACAAGATGTCATCGGTTTTTCCATGATAGAGTACAGAGATACATCTTCAAGAGCACCCTGAGACAGTTTACGAACTGCTTCATTAACATCTTCGTATTCACCGATTCTCTCATCGATACATCTTTCTTTTGTGATTACCTGACAAGGTCCATTCGGGTCAAGTTCATTTGTTGCTTTTGCATCCAACCATGAAACCGCACCACAAAGACCAAGACGTTCCGGAGTAACAACACATACGTGAGATGGAGAGAATGCCTGACACAGAATACAGCTGTAGTACACTTCTACAGATTCATCTGTCAGGTTTTTCAGACGGTCATCACGTTTGTTAAATGTTGGAATTGCCACTTCGTGACGAATTCTTGTACATTCAGCAGGGTCTGTGTAAATAACAACTTCACATTTATCAACAACTGCATCAAACTCATTTTTAACGGATGCGTATAAAACTTCACCGATGTGTTTGATACGGAATCCAGCTGCAAATGCATCTTTGCTGATACGGATACGCTGCATATCACGCTGTCCTGTATGATATACACCTTCGATACAGTTGATGTAGTTGTGGAATTTACGCTCGATAACCGGCTCAAAGTCAGGCTGCATATTCTTACCTGCAACTTTAACAACATATGCAATGCTGTTCTTGCTGCCAAGTTCCATGTCGTCTACTTCCGGACCAACAACTGTAATCTTATGGTCTTCTACTTCACTTGCATCACATGTATGTACAAGCTCTGCACAGTCTACACGGGAACCATCGAATTCAACCTGCATGTCTTTACGACGGATAATCTCACCTTCGAATGCAGATGCGAAAGCAACCGGGATATCGATGTTTGTAATTTTAATCTTGATGTCACGTGCTTCCAGAGAAGTTGCATTCCATTTGGAGATGTCTTTCTGGCAGATCAGGCTCTTCGGTACTCTTGCAACATCTTCCTGGTTTGTGATAACCGGGAATCCAAGAGCGATAGCGCCTGCACCACAAGCTACGATCACATCATTTAACGGTGCAAATGCATTAACAAATGCAGGTACACGTTTCATTGTGTAATCCATCAGAGTTGCAGCATCACCTGGTTTTACGTTACCGAAGATAAGAGCTGCACGAAGTGCTACAGATACTACATGGATAACTGCTGTAACGTCTTTTCCAAGCGGGATAACACGTACGTTAGCACCTGTCTTGTATCCAACTTCCTCTAACTGGTCAATAACGTCACCAACCAGAGTGATCAGGATACCCTGAGACTGATAGGATTTAACAAGGTCTGCTGCTTCCTGAGCGGAAGGAGCTTTTCCAAGGATAACTGCTACACCAGGGATATCGCCTGTTACAAGCGGTACACCAAGTTCACGGATCACTGCATCTGCAAGATGTCCGTAGCAAGGAGCTTCGTAAGGAACTGCTCCATCGATATATTTCAGAACTTCGATAAATTCTGCGCAGAGAGCTGTAGCAACACCTGACATAAATACGTCATTTGTTCTCTTCTCTCTTGTCATAAGAGTTTTTACTACTGCAAGAGCATCTTTTAACTCTGCAAGAGTTCCAACCTTTGTTCCTGTTACTGCATAGTAGCATGGTAAAGAATATGCTGTATCAGGGAAGCTGACTGCTTTGTCAGCGCCGTATTTTTCAATTGCCTGGTTAATGGCACCCTCTGTCAGTCCATAAACCGCATCGTTTCCCGCGAAAACACTTTCAAATAAAGTCACTTTTGTTTACCTCCTAATATATGAGATTATTGACGATCTATTTTTTCTTTTATCTTAATGATCTCATCAGTAACTGTTTTGCTGAAATCATAAGGGGACTTGCCCTGTCTGTCCGCATCAATTACCTCTGTGTTGTAATGGATCATTCCTAAAAGATCTTCCTGTGGAATCCGCTCTCTGATAAAGTTTTCGTCATCCTCGTTGCGCACTTTGTTTGCAACAACCTTTACCTGAGATACTCCCAGATCCTTTGCCAGACGCTTCACATTCTTGTATGTCTGAACGCTTCTTGCACCCGGTTCGATCACTACGACAAATGCGTCAACTCCTTCTGTGGTTCCTCTGCCGAGATGTTCCAGGCCGGCTTCCATATCAAGAATTACTACATCTTCTCTTCTCAGTACCAGATTGTTAATAATACGTTTCAGCATTACATGCTCCGGACATACACATCCGCCGCCGCCTGTCTCGACAGTTCCCAGGACAAGGAGACGCACGCCATTACAGACCTTACCATATTTCTCCGGGATATCGTCTACTTTCGGATTCAGATGATAGAACTGATTTCCCGCAGTGGCACCTGTACGTTCTTCCACAAGCTTACGCATTTTGGAAATTGGTACAATAGAATCCAGTGTTTCTTCATCAAAGCCTAATGCAAGACCAAGATTCGCATCCGGATCCACATCTGCTGCAAGTACCGGTCTTCCCTCTGCTGCATACAACCTGGCCAGCGTTGCTGCAAAAGTAGTTTTGCCTACGCCGCCTTTTCCTGTAACTGCTATTTTCATTTTACGTCATCCACCTTTTATTACATTTTTAAGATCACAGCAGATTAGATTCCTAATGCTGTTCTCTTCTCTTCGATTCTTTCGATCATCAGATCAACTAATTTCTCAATATCTGTTTCTACTGTATAAGCAGCTCCTGTCCATTTTCTTGTTCCCTCTGTAAGAAGCTCTCCCATTTCTGAAGAACCGGAAACATATGGATCAACACCAAGGAATGTATCAATACCGGTACCTACTACATAGTTACCGATGGATACAGCTTTTTCAGACATCCACTCAGGAGCACATCCAACTACAGGAAGCTGATTGATCTGAAGACCTGCATCTTTTGCAAGTTCAGCAGCAAGGATCATCATACGGGAAATATCTACGCATGATCCCATGTGGAGTACCGGTGGGATATCAGCCAGTTCACAGACACGTTTCAGACCTGCACCACAGAGATCTTTTGCAGATTTGTCCATAAGACCTGCTTTTGCAGCTGCCTGTGCAGAACATCCGGAAGCAATGACAACGATATCATTAGCGATACATTTCTTCATCAGTTCAATATGTGCATAGTCAGGACGGATCTTAGGATTGTTACATCCAACCATAGCAACAGCACCACGGATAACACCGGAAGTGATGCACTCAAGTAATGGTTTTGTTGTTCCTGTCTCATCAACCTGAGAGTTTGTAACACCGTCAAGAACCTTAACGATTGCTTCTACGGAATAACCAACTGTAGCTTTCTGTTTCAGCTGTGGGATATGTACAAGTTCAGGTTTTCTGTTCTTGAAGTTATCAATAGCCATCTTAACAATCGCTTTTGCATTCTCTCCTGCTGTCTCAGCATTGAATCTGATAAATTCAGCATCAGGCATCTGAGCGATCGGAGAAGTTGTGATAAATTTAGTATGGAAGCATTTGCTTAAAGGTCCTAATGCAGGGAAGATACACTGAACGTCTACTACGATCGCTTCGCAGGCACCTGTCAGTACTACATTCTCCTGCTGCAGGAAGTTACCGGCCATCGGAACACCGCGACGCATAGCTACTTCGTTTGAAGTACAGCATACACCGGAAACAGTGATTCCTTTTGCTCCTACAGATTTTGCATAATCGATCATTTCTTTGCTGTCTGCATATTCACAAATCATCTCGGAAAGACTCGGATCATGTCCGTGTACAACGATGTTTACATTCTCTTCAACCATTACACCAAGGTTAGCTTCAGTGTCAATTGGCTTCGGAGTTCCGAATAAAACATCAGAGAACTCTGTTCCCATCATGGAACCGCCCCATCCATCAGCCATACCGCAGCGAAGAGACTGTTTTACAAGAGCTTCCGGAAGAGAAGAACATCCCATATGAGCCATATGTAAAGAAGTGGAAACCTCACGGTCGATCGCACGTGGTGCAATTTCATTTTCAATCAGTTTCTCTTTCTGTCCTGCAGGCATTCTGTCAAGGAATCTCTGATATCCAAATGGTTTACCATATTCCATCAATCCTGTCTCAGCCATTTCATGAGCCAGATCATAGATATCTTTTCCTTCTGTCTCTACGCCCCATTCTTTTGCGATACGGATCAGTTTCTCAGGATCTTTTACCTGATAGTTTCCGCCGTCTTTTGCACAATATAATGTGTGGCAGATTTCACGACCGTGATCAGAGTGAGTAGCTGCACCACCTGCTGTAAATTTCAGGAAGTTTCTTCCTACGATACCATGGACGTCACATCCACAGATACCTCTTGGTGCTTTAGGGGTAATACGACATGGTCCCATAGCACAGATACGACAGCAGACACCCTGCTCACCGAATTTACAATGTGGAGTCTGTTTTTTTACACGAAGCTGCCATGCGTCAGCTCCAACCTTTGCACCTGTCTCCAAAAGTCTGGCAGTAGCCTCTTCAAACTCTTCCACTGTAGTTAATTTGAATTCACTCATTATAGACCTCCTTTAATTCTGGTTTGTGTATTCCTTTAAGATACACATTTTTATTTTATTAATAATCCCACAGGCAGGAAATCCCGGTTATCTATAGGTTATCTATATCTGAAGAATTGGCTCCGTTAAAGATAACTGTGATAACCCATCCCATCCCATCCCCTCCCATGGGTTATTTAACTTAAAAAATAAAGATGTAAACTTGTATTTATCTCTGCATATATAGATTTCCTATGCGCACAAACATCCCTCATCGGATTCTCATCCGACAAGGGGTGTTTCTTATAATTTTAAATTATCAACGATTGCACGAAGTGCAGTCTTGACAGGGTTGTCTTCCGGAAGTGTGCTTGTAGGACGTCCTTCACAGTCATATTCATAAACTGTTTCATCCTGTGGAACAACACCAAGAAGTGTCAGTCCCTGATTTGCAATCTCTTCCTGAATTCCCTTATTCAATTCTCCTTTCGGAGCTCGGTTAATGATCAGACCAACTGTATCAGGATGCATATCACATTCTTTAATGAGTTCTGCAATCCTGCCTACTGCCTGTACGCCTCTTCTGGAGCAGTCGCTGACCAGAATGGCAGTCTGCATGCTCGGAAGAACACCTCTGCTGATATGTTCCATTCCGGCTTCATTATCTACAACAATATACGGATAATTATTCTGGTATTTTGCAAGCTGAGTCTGAAGAAGACCATTAACATAACAGTAACAGCCTTTTCCCTGAGTTCTGCCCATGACAAGAAGATCAAAATCATCATCTTCTACAAGCGCATCTTCAAAACGCATTTCCGCGTAATCAGCCTTAGACATTCCGGTAGGAATTGGATTCTCTTTTGCAAGCTCTGCACGTGCAATTTCTTCACGCACATCGCCAAGAGTTGTCTCTACCTTTACGCCAAGAACCTCATTGAGGTTTGAGTTTGCATCAGCATCTACTGCAAGAATCGGCCCTTTACCCTTTTCACACAAGTACTGGATCAGCATTCCGCATAATGTTGTTTTTCCCACGCCGCCTTTTCCTGCGACAGCAATTACGTGTGCCATAAAACCAGGTGCCTCCTAAATCTGTCTTAGTATTCTTTCTATAAATAAAAAATGATGTTAAGGTCAAAAGGTGTTTTGTCCCTATCTTAATATCAGTCACATTTCAGTTTCACAATACTGTTGGCAAGGTCAACCATTAAAATAGTTCCCTCGACCACTCTCTCATCTCCCATAATATCACGGAGAATCAATTTATTCCCATCCACATCTATACGGGAAACATTTTTAAAAATAACAGAATCGTCACTTTCTTTATATACAGTTGCCAGACACATGTGATGTCGCCTCCTATTTCATCTCTTCTTTAACAAGTGTTAAGGCAAGTCCAAGTCTCATATTGCCTTTCTGAAAATCTGCAACAGCTTCCTTAATAGTCTTACATGCTGCATCCATTCCCATCTTGGCAAGGTTATCAGCCATCTGATCCAGTTCCTGAGCATGATGCTCATTGTGCTGAAGCATATATGTCAGAAGAGCCAGTGTCTCATTCTTACAGTCACCTTCACTGCAGGATCCGCAATGAGCAGTATCACAGGCATGATCTGCATGAGAATGTCCATGATCATGACCTTCGCCATGAGTATGCTCATGAGTATGAGTCATACCATCTTCATGGGTATGTTCATGGGTGTGTCCATGCCCATGCTGGACAAGATTCCCATTTTCATCTTTGATTAAATGCATGGTTAAATACTCCCTTCTATTGAAAAATACACTGAATTTATAAAATTCAGTCTTTTTTTATGACAATAAATTATCAATTTACTGATATTATACATCTTTTTTTTCGTTTCCGCAAGCCATTTAGCATAAATAATCACTAAAAAAATTTTGAAATATATGCTTTGAAATAGCTTTTTTCACAAGAACTGTTAATACTTTAACCCTTATGTTATATTGTTAACAATGTATTCTTGCAAAAACTTAATAATTTTTATGTACTTCTGACACATTTTTATGTTATACTTGGACAAGATTATCGGGCAAAGCAGCTTGCCCAAAGTGTATATAGGAATTGGAGGAATTGTTTTGGATAATACTGTTTTTCTGAATACAAACAGAGAGATGCCTTTACTCGGACTGGGAGTATACAAAGCCACCGGGGAAAATGAGGCCGAAAATGCTATTATTTCTGCTGTTGAATCAGGATACCGTCTGATTGATACAGCCTCCGTATATAAAAACGAAGAAAATGTAGGACGGGGAATCGCCAGCTGTGGAATACCGCGAAATGAACTTTTTATTACTACAAAAGTATGGAATACCGCACAGCGTCTGGGAGACATTCAGGGTGCTTTTGAAAGAAGCCTGGACCGGCTCAAACTGGATTATGTGGATTTGTATCTGATCCACTGGCCGGTTCCGGGATGTTATCTCAGCACCTGGAAAGTACTGGAGGAAATCCAGAAATCCGGGCGGGCTCTTTCTATTGGTGTCAGTAATTTTGAAATCCGTCATCTGGAAGAACTGGAAGCCAATTCCGGAATCATACCTGCTGTAAATCAGATTGAATGCCATCCTCTCTGCTATCCGAAAGAGCTGATTGATTATTGCCAGGATAAAGGAATCCAGGTACAGGCATATGCCCCGCTTGCAAGGGGTGCATATCTTGATAATGATGTTATGTGTGTACTCGGAACTAAATATGCCCATACTCCTGCTCAGATTGGTCTGCGCTGGGCTACCCAGAAGGGAATATCAGTAATCCCGAAATCCGTACATCCTGACCGCATCAGAAGTAACGGCAATATTTTTGATTTCACAATCGAACAGGAGGATATGGATCTGATCGATACTCTGAACGAAAATTTCCACAGTTCACATGTTCCCGAGGATTTAAGGGACATTGCATTCTGATAAAGAGTAGTTAAAAAATATTTTATCATTCAAATGTAAAAAGCAGATGTATTTATATAACATCTGCTTTTTGCATATTTATCATCTCTGTCTATAGAATTTCCCGTAAATGATGCATTCGAAAGTTTTTCGTAACCATTCAGCAGTCAGCTATCCCGCGAGGTACTGAACAGTTACAGTTTTCTATAACATCTCAGTTAGTTTTCTGTCCGTCTTCCCATGGAAGCATCGGCGTCTCCACTTTCTTATCTCTTACCATAAGGTCGATCACCGCTTCCGCTGCACTTTTTCCTTCGAACAGGACTTTGTTTATTTCTGTGATGATCGGCATTTCCACATCATATTTCTCAGCCAGTTCTTTTGCTGCTTTTGCGGAATAGACGCCTTCCACGATCATTTTCACTTCAGCCATCGCCTGCTCCATGGTATATCCTTTTCCCATCAGATATCCGGCTTTCCGGTTACGGCTGTGGACACTGGCACAGGTAACGATCAGATCTCCGATTCCGGACAGACCATAAAAGGTTTCCATACGTGCTCCCATTTTAACACCCAGACGTGAAATTTCTGCAATTCCTCTTGTGATCAGGGCTGCTTTGGTATTATCGCCGTATCCCAGACCATCTGCGGTTCCGGCCGCCAGTGCGATCACATTCTTTAACGCTGCGCCAAGCTCCACTCCCAGCATATCCGGCGTGGTATAAACTCTGAAAACAGGGCTCATAAAGATTCCCTGCAAATATTCTGCTGTCTCTCTCTGGTGAGAACTTACCACACAGGTAGTCGGAAGTCCTTTTCCAACCTCTTCTGCATGGCTTGGGCCGGAAAGCACAGACACATTTGCCTGTGGAAGTTCCTGTTCAATGATCTCGCTTAAAGTAAGAAGAGTTTTTTCCTCCACACCTTTGGCAACATTTACAATTTTCTGTCCGTTTTTTACAAAAGGCGCCATACGCTTGCAGGTACTTCTGGTATAAGGCGAAGGAACTGCCAGAATTGCCACATCTGCATCCCGCAGGCTTCTCTCAAGATCTATTGTGATATCAATCGGTTCAGGAATCTTTACACCCGGAAGTTTGCTCACGTGTTCCCGCTTTTCTCTTAATGTTGTTATCTCCTCCCCAAGCGCCGACCAGAGAATCACCTCGTGTCCATTATTGTAAAGAAGGATAGACAGGGCAGTTCCCCAGCTTCCCGCACCAAGCACACTTATCTTTGCCATATAAATACCTCTTTTTATTTATTTTTTTTGCTTAAATAAATTTTACTTTCTGTCCCGTCAAGAAGCCGTTTTATGTTCTTTTTATGTCTGTAAAATGCCAGTACTGTCAAGAGTCCCATAACAATATAAAGCTCGATCATATGAGAAGAATCCATATGATAAGAACCCCTCTGTCCAAATACGATCATACTGATAAATGCAGCCAGATATGCACTTACCGAACACAGAGAAACATAGTGTGTCAGGAAAAACAGTCCGAAAAATACAATTGCACAGATCACAAAAATCCGCCAGTCAAAAGCAATCACAAGTCCTACAGATGCAGCTACGCCCTTCCCGCCCTTAAAATTAAGATAAAACGGAAAATTATGCCCCAGAATACACCCAGCTGCTGCATAAAGGCTCAGCAGCGGCAGAATATCTCCATAAGAATTTCCGAATATTGCCCTTACGATCAGGATGGCCGCAATACACTTCAGACAGTCACACAACAGATTCAATGCCCCGGCCTTTTTGCCAAGTGTACGCAGTACATTTGTAGAACCCAGATTTCCGCTTCCCTGTTTGCGGATATCAATATGATAAATTTTTCCTAAAATGTATGCGGTCTGAAAAAGTCCACATGCATATCCAATTGCAATACAAATCAGGCGTTCCATGATTATTCTTTTTCACCTCGTTCACGAATAATGAATTTCAGTGATGTTCCCGCAAATCCAAAGGCATCCCTGATCTTGTTCTCCAGATATCTGGTATAAGAGAAATGCATCAGCTCTTTGTCATTTACAAAGATAACAAATGTAGGCGGTTTGACAGCTACCTGTGTCATATAGTAAATCTTCAGACGTTTTCCCTTATCAGACGGAGGCTGCTGCATTGCCACTGCCTCAGAAAGGATTTCATTCAGGACACCCGTCTGGATACGCAGTGTCTGGTTTTCGATAACCGCATCGATCGTTTCAAACATTCTGGAAATCCTGAGTCCTGTTTTTGCAGAAATAAATACCAGTTCCGCATATGGCATATATGCCAGAACCTCGCGGATTCTGTTTGTGTGCTTATAAATAGTCTTATCATTCTTTTCAATGGCATCCCATTTATTTACGGCAATGATAACACCCTTTCCTCTTTCGTGGGCAATACCTGCAATCTTGGCATCCTGTTCTGTAACACCCTCTGACGCATCGATCATTACAATGACAACATCCGCACGTTCTACTGCAGTCACTGTACGGATCACACTGTATCTCTCAATCTCCTCTTTGACTTTTCCCTTACGGCGAAGTCCGGCAGTATCAATAAAGACATACTCCCTGCCGCAGTATTTCACAGCAGTATCAATAAAGATGTAATCCTTTCCCTGCCATTTTACTCTGGTATCTACCGCATCTCTTGTAGTTCCGGCAATATCAGAAACAATCACACGGTCTTCTCCCAGAAGTTTGTTTACCAATGACGATTTTCCTACGTTTGGTTTTCCCACAATGGCAATTCTCGGGATTTCATCATCTTCTTCTGTATCTGCATCCTCAGGGAAATGTTTTGCCACTTCATCCAGCATATCACCCAGCCCCATACGGTTTGCCGCAGAAATCGGAATCGGTTCACCGATACCAAGGTTATAGAACTCATAAACATCCATCATAAATTTCTGGATACTGTCTACCTTATTCACAACAAGGACAACCGGTTTGCCGCTGCGTCGGAGCATATCTGCCACCTTCGCATCGGAATCCACCAGTCCCTGATGAACGTCTGTGATAAAGATGATAACATCTGCCGTATCAATGGCAATCTGTGCCTGCTCTCTCATCTGAGAAAGGATGATGTCACTGCTGTCCGGCTCAATACCGCCTGTATCGATCATGGTAAATGTCTTGTCCAGCCATGTCACATCTGCATAAATTCTGTCTCTTGTAACGCCGGGTGTATCTTTTACAATAGAAATCTTCTCACCTGCCAGCGCATTAAACAATGTGGATTTACCTACATTAGGCCTGCCCACTATCGCTACTACCGGTTTGCTCATATATCTGTCTCCTTCTTATCTTTTTATGGTCTGGTGCTTCGATCAGACAGTTTACCAGGTCAGCACCCGGTTCATCTACCACTACAACTTCCGTCTTAAGAGCCTGTCTGACATCTTCCACCGTCAGGTCATCCAGAAAAACATCCTCGCCGCTTCTGAGCATATTGCATGGGATCAGTACTTTTTCTCCCAGATTTCTCTGCGCAAGCTGATCCATAAGATCAGTAGCTGTGATCAGACCGGAAACTGTGATCTTCTCTCCAAAGAAATTATTCTTTACTGCATATACTTCAGCCTGGACATTCGGAAATTTCTTCTGTACCAGTTTTATCATTTTACCTATATAAGGCGCTGCCAGCCGTCCTGTTGCAACAGTGGCATTTACCTCTCTGTCATCGCCTTCAAGCTGCTCAAGTCTCTCTTTTACCTCTGTTTCAAGCAGACGCATCATACCAACACCATTCTCCAGCTGAAGGTATCCGTCATATCTGCCCTCCTCAGGAAGTTCATATCCTGCAAGAATATACCATTCATCCGAAGCATGTACAAAATGAATACCATGCTTCTTCACCATGATCTTCTGCCACCGCTCTACCTGACTGATCAGATACCTTGCATCCTCTTTATCAAAAGATTCCAGTGGATACAGACCTTTTCGATACCTGGAAAGGCCTACAGGTACGATTGAAACGCTCTGCAGTACAGGCGCATATTCCGACAGTTTTTCCAGACTGTATTCCAGTTCATCCCTGTCATTAATCCCCTTGCAGAGCACAATCTGCCCGTTCATGGTCACATCACCTTTATAAAGCCTGTCAACTTTTGCAAGGGCATCTCCGGCAAATCGATTATGGAGCATTTTACAGCGAAGTTTGGGATTCATAGTCTGAAACGATACATTGATCGGGGAAAGATGAAACTTGATAATACGATCCAGATCATAGTCACTCATATTGGTAAGGGTAACATAGTTTCCCTGCAGGAATGACAGTCTGGAATCGTCATCTTTAAAATATAAAGTTTCTCTCATACCGGGCGGCATCTGGTCTATAAAACAGAAAATACAGTGATTGGAACAGGAGCGGTACTCATCCATAAGACTGTTCTCAAACTCCACGCCAAGATCATCTTCATATTCCTTTTCTACTTCCAGTTCCCATTCCTCGCCATTCTTCTTTCGGATAAGGAGCGTAACAAATTCGTCATTCATCAGATAACGATAATCAAACACATCCTCTACCGGCTGGCCGTTAATGGAAAGCAACGCATCTCCCGGTTCCAGTTCCAGTTCTTCTCCGATACTGTCCGGAAGAACCTTGGATATTATGTGTAAATTTTTTTTCATGAATTTTACTCCATTGGAATGTAACCGGAAATTGTGTGTGGGATAAACTTTTCCGGCACATTTTGTTTCTCGATCATTCAGGAGCCGCTGATTTATTTACTGTGCAGGCACAGTAACTTTCTGACATTTACTCCTGATATCATATGACAGTAATTCCGGGCAAAATATACCTGCGCCCAGAATCCACTATCTTTTATATCATAACAATTGTAAAAGAAAAAATCAATAAATTCCTTGACGTATTTTAGGGCAAATGTTATATATTATATTGAAATCTATTTTTTGAGTATAAAATCACTACTTAGGAGGAGTATTATGCCAAACATAGAATTGTTGGAAAAATCCATGCCGGTTGCACCTATCCGTATTGCAGCTCTTGGATGCAGAGAACTTGCAGAAGAAGTTGACAGAAAACTTGTTAAATTCCGTAATGAGCTGGTTGAACGCAAACAGCTCAGTGTTATTCCTCAGGGATACAGCGAAGAATCATTTATTGTAGAATGTGAATGCCCCCGTTTCGGAACCGGTGAAGGTAAAGGTTATATTAAAGAATCCGTTCGTGGCACTGACCTTTATATTATGGTTGATGTGACCAATTACAGCGAATCTTATACTGTATGCGGACACGAGAACCATATGTCTCCTGACAACCATTTCCAGGATCTTAAACGAATTATTTCCGCTGCAACAGGCAAGGCACACCGTATCAATGTAATTATGCCGTTCCTTTATGAAGGCCGCCAGCACAGACGTACTAAAAGAGAATCTCTGGACTGTGCACTGGCACTGAAGGAATTAAGCGATATGGGAGTTTCCAATATCATTACCTTTGATGCCCATGATCCACGTGTCCAGAACTCTATTCCGCTGAATGGTTTTGATAACTTTTTCCCTACTTATCAGTTTTTAAAAGCTCTGATCAAGAGTGTGCCGGATCTTCGTGTTGACAATGACCATCTGATGATCATCAGCCCTGATGAAGGTGCCATGTCAAGAGCTGTATATTTCTCCAATATCCTTGGAGTAGATATGGGTATGTTCTACAAACGTCGTGATTACTCTACAATCGTCAATGGAAAGAATCCTATTGTTGCACATGAATTCCTCGGAGATTCCGTAGAAGGCAAAGATGTTGTAGTTATCGATGACATGATTTCCTCCGGCGGAAGTATGCTGGATGTTGCCAAACAGTTAAAGGAACGCAACGCAAAGAGAGTATTTGTATGCACTACCTACGGTCTGTTCACAGACGGTCTGGATAAATTTGATGAATATTACGAGAAAGGCTGGCTTGACAGAGTGATCACAACCAACCTGAATTACCGCATTCCGGAACTTCTCGAAAGACCATATTATGTAGAAGCAAATATGAGTAAATATCTTGCGAGCATCATTGATATCATCAATCATGATGTTTCCGTTGAGAAGGTTCGTTCCAGCAACGAAAAGATCATGTCTCTTATGGAAAAAGTAAATTCCAGATAGTTTTTCCGGCAGATGAATACGAAAAGGGGAGCTGTTAACTAGCTCCCCCTCTTTCGTATTGTACAGTTAATCTGCAAATTCAGGATTACTCACTTCGCACTGTTGTGCTTATAACAATTTCAGGTTTTATGAACGTATGCCAAGAAAAGCCCCAAGATTTCCCCTTTTTCCATGGGAAGCCCTGTGAGAAAAGAGAAACTCAGGATTACAGCAGGTACAGAGATTTGGCATGGAAATGTTTTCTTCCGGGATTCCCGCTTCCAGAAAAATAATCTTGTTTGCCATCCACAGATTTAACTGATATTTTCCGTTTTCTTTTCTGTAAAACAGCCTGTTCCGGTATTTCTTATCAAAAACCTTTTCAAATTCTTCAATCACATCTTCGCTGACTTCATAACACTCCTGACAGATAGACGGTCCGATGGCCACTTTCAGATCTTTCGGATTACTTCCATACTCTTCAGACATCTTTTCTATGGTAACTGCACCGATTTTCTGAACCGTACCTCTCCATCCCGAATGAGACAGTCCGATCGCGTGATTCACCGGATCAGCAAAATACAGTGGAACGCAATCCGCATAAAAGGTTGCGAGAACCAGCCCCGGAACATTTGTGATCATTCCATCTGTATCTGTATAATCACGTGGGATCACAATTCCCTTTCCGCGGTCTTTCTCTGTTACTTTCCGCACATTGTTGGTATGAGTCTGATCAGATGTAACGATGCTGTTCATATCAAATCCCATAGCATCAGAAATCCTTCTGTAATTTTCTTTCACACAGGACTCATCATCACCTCTTGTAAAACTCAGGTTCATAGAACTGTAGATTCCTCTGCTCATTCCGCCAAAGCGGGTGCTGAATCCATGAACAAGCCAATTCATTTCTTCATATGCGGGATATGTAAGAAATGTAACATCTTTATTGTTTTTTACATTCATCTTTGGAATCTGTTCACTGTTCCATTTTATCTTCATATTTCATTATTCCCTTCCTGCTGTATGGCAGAATATTCATCAAAGCAGTTTCTATAATTATTAGAGGATTGCAATATATTCAAACGCATTCTTAACCCAGTGTATTTCATCCCCGTCAATTCCTGCCACATCGAAACGGCATGGGATATCCACATTGTGATATTCCACTGTAAGAAAATACCTTGCCACCTTACATATGGTTTTCTGTTTAGCAGGATTTACTGCAGCCAGCGAATAACCGGAACTATTGTCTTTCCTGTATTTTACCTCAACAAAAACAAGATATTCTCCATCTCTGGCAATCAGATCGATTTCTCCAAATCTGCATCTGTAATTATATCTCAGAATAAATAATCCCTGCTGTTTCAGATAATCAGCAGCTTTTCGTTCGTAACAGCTTCCGGTAGACCGGGTATTTTTATGCAAATTCTTCCATCCATTTCTTTTTATATTATATGTAGGCATCTTTTGTTGTTACTGTGCATCACTCAGTGTATTGCTGTGTACTGAAGGATAGTAACCCTTTTGCGACTGTTTATATGAAATGTGTAATAAAGGTCTTTCTGTGGATCGGGGTTTCTCCGTATTTTTTCAGTGCCGCAATATGATCGGCAGAACCATATCCCTTATTTGATGCAAAGCCATATTCCGGGAACACTTTATCATATTTTTCCATCATTCTGTCCCTTGTCACTTTTGCAACAATACTTGCTGCTGCAATGGAAACACTCTTTGCATCTCCCTTAATAATGGGAACCTGCGGAATGGTGATCTGAGGAATCGTGACTGCATCATTGAGAAGAAGCTGAGGAACCACTTCCAGTTTACTTACCGCCTCCCGCATTGCCTCATAAGTAGCCTGAAGGATATTGATCTCATCAATACGCTCCGGGCTGCGCATACCGATTCCTACTGAAACCGCTTCCCTCATAATCACATCATACAGTTCTTCTCTTTTGGAAGCACTGAGTTTCTTGGAATCGTTCAGATAAAGGATCCGGCTGTCCTGTGGCAGAATTACTGCACATGCCACAACCGGGCCTGCAAGGGGGCCTCTTCCCACTTCATCAATTCCGCATAAATAACCAAGATGTTCATATTTATGCTCATATACCTTCATATTTTCAATACGCTGCTTCTCCGCTTCCAGAGCTGCTTCCTTTTTGCGGCACTGTGCGATCAGCTTTTGCACACCACTTCTTGTATCTTCTTTATAAATTTCATATAAAGCCGGGTAGCTGCTCATATCTGCTGCAGCAAACTCGGCTTTAATCTCAGCTATTGTTTTCATAATGGCGCCCACTCCAATGTGATCCGCCCCATTTTTCCGGAACGGAAATCATCAAACAGTATCAGCGAAGCTTTGGCATAATCCAGCTCTTCCTGCTTTTTCAGACACCCTCTGGCTCTGGCAATCGCCTCCAGAACTTCCACAGAAGTTCCCTCCTCTGTGATCTGATATCTCTCTGCCAGAATCCCTTTATAATTTTCGCGCAGATAATCGATCAGCCAGAGTGCCAGTTCCTCCATATTCAGAATGTCATCTTTGATAGAACCTACACATGCCAGACGGATTCCCACCTGCTGGTCTTCAAATTTCGGCCACAAAATACCAGGAGTGTCCAAAAGTTCTACTCCCTTATTCAGACGGATCCACTGTTTTCCTTTCGTAACTCCCGGCTTGTTTCCGGTCTTTGCACAGGCCCGTCCTGCAAAGGTATTGATAAATGTAGATTTTCCTACATTCGGGATTCCCACTACCATAGCGCGGATCGGACGGTTTTTAATACCGCGGCGTCTGTCTCTTTCTATCTTTTCCTTACATGCTTCCTGGATCACATTATTGATTGCTTTCATTCCAGAACCATTTCTGGAATCTACTTTTACAACATAAAATCCCTTTGCCTGAAAATAAGTTTTCCAGGCTTCATTCTGGCGCTCGTCAGCCAGATCTGATTTATTAAGAAGAATCAGTCTGGATTTATTTTTTCCCAGTTCATCGATATCCGGGTTTCTGCTCGAAAGAGGTACGCGGGCATCCACAAGTTCAATGATCAGATCGATCAGCTTAATGTCCTCCTGCATCTGTCTCTTTGCCTTGGTCATATGACCAGGGTACCACTGTACGTTCATATACACCTAACCTTTCAAAAATCCAAATTTATCTTTCGGGGAAATGACAAACCATACCTTTCCCACAATATATTTCTTATTGATATTTCCGATATCACCATACCGGCTGTCCTCACTGTTATTTCTGTTATCGCCAAGTACAAAATACTCACCGCTTTCCAGAGACACTCCGTCGGATGCCAATCCCGCATTACTGATTTCAGGAAAATTCTTATTTTCATTATATACTTCTCCGTTGATCAATACTGCTCCGTTGGATATCTGTACAGTCTCACCAGGCAGACCGATCACGCGGCCGATATGCAGAGCCGCATCATCACTTCCACTGGTTTTATATACAATGATGTCTCCCCGTTCAGGTGAGGATACTTTATAAACAGCCCTGTTTACAAAAAAGCGTTCTCCAACCTGCAGTGTGGGCTCCATGGCACTCTCCTGTACAGTCACTGATTGAAACAGCGCAATTCCCGCCAGAATGCCAAAAATGAGCACTACCGCTATCTGAAATATCCAGTTAAGGATTCCCCGGACTTTTTTATCTTCAAGTTTTGTTTCCAGCATATCTCTGGTCTCTTTCAGTGCCGGACTATCTTTCCATTTTCTGATATTCATCCAAATCTCCTGACAGATGGAAAAAGAGGGACAATACACAAGTTATTGTCCCTTCTTCTGCTAATTCATGAAATTATTTAACAAGCTCTTTAACCTTAGCTGCTTTACCTACACGATCTCTTAAGTAGTTCAGTTTCGCACGACGTACTTTACCACGACGGATAACTTCTACTTTTACTACATGTGGGGAATGAAGCGGCCATGTTTTCTCAACGCCTACTCCGTTAGAGCTCTTTCTTACAGTAAATGTAGCTCTGTTGCTTCCGCCCTGTTTCTTGAGAACTGTTCCTTCAAAAACCTGAACACGTTCACGGTTTCCTTCTTTGATCAGTGCGTGTACTCTTACAGTATCACCTGTGTTGAATGCCGGTACTTCAGCTTTTAACTGAGCTGCTTCGATGTTTTTGATAATTTCGTTCATTGTATTTTTCTCCTATTCTTATATGGATGTTCTTAATACATATCCTGTAACAGAGGACCATCTTTTTTCACAACAGTTGTGATTATACTATATAGCCTGATGTATTGCAATACTTTTTGCAAATTTTTTACCAGCAGATTACTTCACATCCTGTTTCCGTAACCAGAACAGTTACTTCCCACTGGGCTGAAGGAAGTCCGTCCTCTGTACGGACTGTCCACTCGTCAATCTCATCCGTATAAATTTCATCGCTTCCCATATTTACCATCGGCTCTATGGTAAACATCATACCCGGAACCATCAGGACACCTGTATTCTCTTCAGAAACAAAGCTTACCCATGGATCTTCATGGAACTCAACTCCCACACCATGTCCACCGATTTCTCTGACTACAGAATATCCGTTTTCTACTGCATGTTTATGAACTGCACTTCCCATATTTCCGATCGGAGTCCATGGTTTCACCTGGGAAATACCAATCTCAACACATTCTTTTGTGACCTTGACAAGTTTTTCTTTCTCCGGACTCACTTTACCGATGCAGAACATTCTGGACGAGTCAGAATAATAACCATTATATATTGTAGATACATCAACATTGATAATATCTCCCTCTTTCAGAATCTGCTCTTCATCCGGGATTCCATGGCATACCACTTCATTTACAGAAGTACACACGCTCTTTGGAAATCCTTCGTAATTTAACGGTGCTGGGATTCCCCCATGCCGTACAGTCTCTTCATGTACCCATCTGTCAATCTCTTCAGTGGATACACCTGGTTTAATATGCTCTTCCACATAATCAAGAACTGCGATATTGATTTTGCAGCTTTCTTTTATTTTCGCGATCTGTTCGGGTGTTTTGATCAGATCATGATCGATCACTGCATATCCTTTCTGCTTCATTATTTCCATTTTTTCATCAAATGCCTCATGGCATTTTTTATATTTTTTTCCGCTTCCACACCAGCATGGATCGTTTCTTCCAATTTTCAAAGACATGATAATTCCTCTTTCTTTTTTCTTATGTAGGGTACAGCGCATCATCACCATTACAGGAAACTGTGTACTGTTTTATCATACCACATTTTCTCTCGGAAATGTGAACTGTTATTGGTAAAATTACTCGTTATCTTTCGTGAATTGTAAGAAAAAGCATCTGCATCAAAACATTTTTCAAACACACTCCGGAATTGAAAAATCCGGCAGTTTAATTGCTGCCGGATTTTTCAGAATCAGAAGTCTTATCTGTATTCATAATCTGATTAAGCTCATTTATCATCTCATCATCTTTCAGACGAAACTTTACTTCCACTCGTCTGGATGCATCCTTATCTACATTCCCATCGGAATCCAGAACCGGATTGGCTGAACCATGACCATTTACGGTCAGATAATTCTGAAGTTCTGAAATCTCATCAGAACTCAGGAAGTTCTCCCTGATTTCCGTCAGATACTGTGCAACTGCGAGAGAACGTTTCTGAGAAAGCTCCAGATTGTAATCATAGTCTCCGTCTGTGTCTGTATAACCGTCAATGATGATCTCAGCCAGATACTTCTTATAATCTTTCTGAAGAAGCACCTTACAGTAAATCGGAAGGATATCTGCAAGTTCCTGTTTGCCCTCATCTGTCAGTTCTGACTTATCATAGTCAAATAATACATTTGCATTGAGGGTAAGAGCACCTGTCTGAGCATCAATATCAACACTTACATTGTTTTTGGAAAACTCCTTCTGCAATGCTTCAATGACATCTGCCTTGACACCGATGATATTATCAATTTTCTTTTGCTGTGTTGCAAGAAGAGATGTTTTTTCATCGAGGCTGGCCTGCTGTTCCTTTAACTGTGCTGCCAGTTCTGCAAGAAGCTTTTTCTGCTTGTCAAGCTGTTCATCCTGGGAACTCAGCTTGCTGTTTTTCTCGTCCAGCTCGCTCTGCTGTGCCAGAATCTCCGCTGTGTACTGCTCCTGAAGAGCTATTTTATCATCTCTCTCTTTTATGCTCTCATTATAGCTTTTCTGAGCCTGAAAAAGAGTCACACACATAATCAGTATAAAAAGGAGCAGCACACCGGCCATCATATCAGAATAAGACCGCCAGACATTAAATCCGCCCTCTTCTGATTTCTTTCTTTTGCGCATATTTCTCTCCTTTTCTTATTTGAATAAGCTGAATTTACCTTTCTGGTTTTTGGAAATATTCTTCATATTTTTGTTCATCTCCTCCAGAAGTGCTTCCTGACGCTCGCTCTGTTCCTCCAGAAGTTTGCGTACTTCCTCCACAGATTCTTTCTGTGCCGCACTCTGAGCTGATTTTCCGCCTGAGAGATAAATATTGTTGTCTTCTTTCTGAACAGAAATATCTGCAAAGAGTCTGCGTACCTCTTCCATTGTCTCGTAAGTCATCTTCTGATAAGATACAAAGTCTTTCATCTTTACATCCAACTGTTCTACCAGTTTACGGTTAGCCTCAAGCACATCTTTTCCTGCCTGATTTGCAGCCGAAACCTTTTCCATTCCCTGCGCGGCAGCTTCCACATATTTCTGCATTGTCTGATTGCAGGCAACCCAGAATTTGGCAGAAGATTTCTCGGATTCATGCAGATAATCCGCAATGCGCTGATAATCCTGCTGCTGAAGCTTCTGGATTTCCTGATTATCCTGTGTGATTCTTGTTGCCGTAGACATATAACGGCCCTGAACCTGTCCCAGTTCATTTACAAGGTCTTTCATAGCTTCGCTCTGTTTTGCATATGAGGTATTCAGCTGATTACTCATCGTCTGATAGAGCCTTGTAGTATAATCAATATTTTCTTTCTGCGCTTCCTTCAGCTGTACAAGAGCTTCATTGAAATCTGTGAACTGCATTTTAAATGAACCGTTCATCTCCCGCAAAAAAGTACGCAGGATATCCTGAACCACATCCTCCTGACATTTTGTTACAGATTCTGTCAGAATCTCCAGAGATTCTGTCATCTTCTGGAAAGTAGGATTGATTGCTTTCTCAAAACTCTCTGCCATCTGTGAGGTAAGCTGCTCTGCCATCTGTTTCATGGCTTTTGTCTGAACCTTCTGACTTGCAAGCATCAGGTTTCTTGACTCGCTCTCAGCCGCCGGAAGTACATAAAGATGAAATCTCTCCAGAAATCCCTGAAGCTTCGCATCCATTCCGGAATAAACGCTTTTCATTCCGGAACTGTAGATCAGTGCAAATGCAATTCCATAGATAGAAGTAAGGAATGCTACTTTGATACCATCTACCAGGGCAGATACAGAGGTAGTCATTGTCTCATAGCTGGATGGCTCAAAACTCTTAAGCCCCCATACCAGACCAATAAAAGTACCAAGAATACCAAGGCTGGTAAAAATATCCGGTGCCATTTCCAGAATCTTCTTATGTACATGAAGATCAATCTCGTCCTCATTTATGTAATCTTCAACATCTCCGATTCCTTCCTGGTTTTTCTCCATGGCATCTACAAAGCTGTCCATTCTGTCATCCAGATATTTATGTTCAAACATCCCCTTCAGGCAGGAAAGATCTTCGCTTTTGGCTTTTCCGGGTATTTTGAATATACTGGAAAGCTCCTGCGTTCCTCTTGCAAGAGTCTCTCCAATGCTGTCTACCCGAAACATACCGCCAAACAGTCCGGCCAGATAGATCACAGCCATAACAGCGAGGAATGCAAAGTTATAAATCATCGTGCCTGATGAACCATTCCCGGTCAGCAGCGTCATGGCAACACATCCGCCAAGCACCACCAGAAAAAGAACCGTATTCATAATTTTTTTGCCCATAATACACCTCCTGTGATTATTTGCAGATTCTGCACAAAATTACAGACAATTTCCTTTTTCGTATATCATATCACAACGTCATATCTGTCACAAGTAAAAATATAGTTACTGTTCACAGTAACGTAGCCAAAAGTTACTGTTCACTCCGTTCTCAGTAACACGCTTCGCGATGCACAGAATTTATG
>ENA-ORTS01000938-ORTS01000938.1-human-gut-metagenome-genome-assembly--contig:-NODE-938-length-21643-cov-7.609922_pt1 | contig 21643 bp, 20 predicted proteins | sample MGYA00241911_ERZ509186 | MGnify/ENA primary metagenome ERZ509186 (study PRJEB26280, sample SAMEA2338852) | human gut metagenome | biome: human gut; feature: human-associated habitat; material: faeces...
CGAAGCCGGCGCCGAATACGGCGCGGCCACGGGCCGTCCCCGCCGTGTGGGTGGGTTTGATGTCGTCGCCTCCCGCTACGGCGTGAAGATGCAGGGCTGCACGAGCATCGCGCTGACAAAGCTCGACGTGCTGTCCTATCTGGACAAGATCCCCGTGTGCGTCGCCTACGACATCGACGGTGAGCGCGTGGACCGCTTCCCCATCGGCGTGAAGCTGGCCAAGGCAAAGCCCATTTATGAGTATCTGCCCGGCTTCCACTGCGACATCTCCGGCTGCCGCACGATCAGCGACCTGCCGAAGGAGGCGCTCGACTACGTGCACTATCTGGAGGCTGCCGTCGGCTGCCGCATCAAGTACGTCTCCGTCGGCCCGGACCGCGATGCGTACATCAAAATGTTCTAAACCGCGCAAAGCACAGCGGCCCTTCGCAAATGCGAAGGGCCGCTCATTTTTATTCAATATTCGCTTCAGCCGATGCCGCCGAGCGCCGCGCCGACGGGCAGCAGCATCGCCGAATACGTGCGCAGCTCGCCGTAGAGGAACTCACGCTTGATCTCAAGGCCGATGACAAAGAAGAACACCGCCATGAGGCCGTCATTGATCCAGTGCAGCAGCCCCATCTCGAGCACGTACTCCCCTGCCCCGATGGCAATCGGGTAATGCAGCAGATGCTCATACGACTCGGCCAGTGGCGAATTCGCCACGATGAGTGCGAGGATGGCGCAGGCGAGCAGGATGACGCCGCTGCTCGCCTCCCAGCGCAGGAATGCCAAGAACGGCTCCGCGATTGCCTGCATGGATTTGATTGTCTCTTTCATAATTCCATCACTTCCTTTTCTTTCCCAAATGATCGATCGCAACAAAGGCCTGCGCCAACGCGCAAAACCCTTATTTTTACTCTACCATAAAAATCTGAGAAAGAAAAGGAACTGCATCACAAAAGCATCACGAAAGATCGTGATGCTCTTGAAATCATGCTTTTGTCTTGCTCCCCAGCAGCTTGACCGGCAGCAGCAGGACAAAGTTGAAGACGAGGATCGTCAAGATCAGCAGCGCGCCGATGCCGTTCGCGATGGCGTCGCGGTCCGGCACGAGGCCCGTGCTCATGAGGTACCAGAGGTGGACGGCCAGCGTCTCGCCGCCTGCCATGACATCCGTGTCGAACATGTGGCGCGATACCGTCGTGCCAGCCGTGAAGATCAGGATGGCCGTCTCGCCGAGCGCACGGCCCGCCGTCAGCGTGATGCCCGTGAGGATACCCGGCATGGCGCTCGGCAACACGACCTTGAAGATGGTCTGGAGCTTCGTCGCGCCGAGTGCAAGGCTCGCCTCTTCATATGACTTCGGCACCGTGCGGATGGATTCCTCCGTGACGCGCACGAGCATCGGCAGGTTCAAGAGGACGAGCGTCAGCGAGCCGCCGAGGATGGAGAAGCCCATGTTCATCATATTGACGAAGACGATCATGCCGAACAGGCCGAGCACGATGGACGGCACCGTCGCGAGGCTCTCGACCGAGAGGCGGATGCACTTCGTCAGCTTGTTCTCGCGCGCGTACTCCGCGAGGTAGATGCCCGCGCCGAGCGCGATTGGGATGGAGATGGCCATCGAGAGGAAGAGCATGTAGAAGGAGTTGAAGAGCTGCGAGCCGACACCGCCGCCCGCCATCATGTCGCTCGATTTGCCGAGAATGAAGTGCGGCGAGAGCACCGGCAGTCCCTTGTAGAGAAGATAGCCGAGGAAAGCCGCGAGCAGCCCGAGGATGAAGAATCCCACGAGCCAGAGACACATCCGCGCAATCTGGTTCTGTACTTTCGTGTTCATATTATACCCTCCTCGTGCCGAAGCGGCGGATAACGAGAATCATGGCGAGCGAGATCAGGAGCAGCACAAACGCCATGAGGAAGAGCGCATTGCCCCAGACCGAACCGAACGGCGTGTTGCCCATCTCGACGACGATATTGCTCGTCAGCGTCGCAGTCGGTGAGAGCAGCGACGTGACGATCTGCGGCGTGTTGCCGATGAGCATCTGCACGGCCATCGTCTCACCAATGGCGCGCGCCATCGCGAGCACGACAGCCGTCAGGATGCCAGGTGCCGCGGCTGGCACGATGACATGGACCATCGTCTGCCACCACGTCGCACCGAGCGCGAGGCTCGCCTCCTCCAGCGGCTTCGGCACGGCATTGAGCGCATCCGTGCTGATGGAGAGGATTATCGGCATGATCATGATGGCGAGCACGAGCGAAGCCGCGAGCACGCCAAAGCCCGTCGTCGCGCCGAGCGCATCGCGCAGATACGGCACGAGCAGCGTCAGGCCGATGTAGCCGTAGACGACCGACGGGATGGCGACGTAGAGGTCCGTTGCCGGGCGCATGATGTTCTTGAGCCAGACCGGAGCGACCTTCGCGAGGAAGATGGCACCGAGCAGGCCGAGCGGCGCGCCGATGAGCACGGAGAGAATGGTCGTCACCAGCGAGCCGACGATGAACGAGAGCGCGCCGAACTTGCCGAGCGACGGATCCCAGCTCGCACTGAAGAAGAACTCCAGCGGGCTGACCTCCGCAAAGGTCATGAGACCCTGCTTGCCGACGAAGAAGATAATGGAGAAGATGATGATGGTCATGAGAAAGGCAGCCGCAATGAAGAGATACCGCCCGCACTTGTCGTAGAATAGCCTGCGCTCATGACCGCCGCCCGACTGGTTGCCGTCGAGGCGTCCGATTGTTGCTGCCCGTTCCATAAAAACCTCCTGTATAAACGTGATGCAGGACCTCCGTCCTGCATCATCCTATCTGTTCACTTTCGCGAATTACTTCTTCATCTTGCTGACTGGGATGAAGCCGAGCTTCTCGACCTGCGTGTTCTGGAACTCATCGCTGAGGATGTAGTCGATGAATGCCTTGACAGCGCCCGTCGGCTCACCCTTCGTGTACATGTGGCCATAGCCGTAGATCGGGTACTTGCCATCGATGATATTCTGCGGAGAATACTCGACACCGTCGAACTTCAAGACCTTGACAGAATCATCGGCATACGGCGCATCGACATAGCCGATGGAGCCCGGCGTGCTGGCGATAGCGGCGCGGACAGCACCGTTGGAATCCTGGATGACTGCGTTATCCGTGAAGGCAGCGCCCTTGAGGACAACATCAGCGATTGTGGCGCGCGAACCCGAGGACTTTGCACGGTGGATCAGCGTGATTGCCTGATCGTCACCGCCGACTTCCTTCCAGTTCGTGATCTTGCCTGTCAGGATGTCGACGGCCTGCTGCTTCGTGAGGCTGTCGACCTTGTTGTTCTTGTCGACGATGAAGACGAACGGCTCGACGACGACCTTGTGGTCGACGAGGCCCTTGTCCTTGTACTCATCCGGCAGGTTGACATCCGAGTTGCCGATCTGGACCGAGCCCTCTGCGACCTGGTTCATACCCGTAAAGGAGCCGCCACCCGCGATGTTGACCGTGACCTTCTCGTACTTGTCCTGGAAGGCTTCCTGCGCCGGCTTGAGGAGCGGCAGCAGTGCCGTCGAACCCGACGCTGAGATCTTGCCAGAGATTTCCTGTGCTGCGCTGCCAGAAGAGCTGGAAGCCTGCTGGCTGCCACCGCCGCAGCCCGTCAGCAGCATTGCCGCACTCGCGACAACAGCACCGACGGAAAGAAGTTTCTTCATCTTGTTGAACATATTATTTCCTCCCCAAATCACTTGCTGATTGGAACCCTGGAGCCCTTCGGCTCCCTTCATCGTTCTCCTATATCGTAGCAGAGAATACGGGAGGTTTTGTTGTCTTCATGTTACGCTTTTGTTAAATCCCAATGCCATCTGCGCAACAAAAATCCGCCTGACTGTCATTATCAAGGATGACGGTCAGGCGGATTTTTTCAGCGCTGCAGGTACTACTTGCGCATGAGGAAGTAGAACGGCATGGCGATCAGGAGGCCACCGAGGCCGAAGAGGATCTTGTGGAGGTCGGCTTGGACGAGGAGCCAGAGGCTGACGAGGACGGCGATGACGGGGATGACGGAGATGACGGGACCAAACGGCACGGGCAGGGTGCTCGGGTGCTCCGGATCGCGCCTGCGCAGGACGAGGATGGCCAGGCAGGTCGGCACGTACTGGGCGAAGCGCGAGACGACGCTGATGGCGGCCAGTGTCGTGAAGCTGCCCGACAGGGCGATGAGAATGCCGACGATGGTCGCGAAGAGGATGGCCACGTACGGCGTGTGGAAGCGGTTGTAGCGCGAGAAGACTGGCGGCAGCATGTGGTCGTCGGCGATGGCGACGATGACGCGCGGCGTCAGGAAGGACGAGGCCAGGTTGATGCCGCCGATGGAGACGAGCGTACCGGCAGTGACGAGCAGGCCGCCCGCCGTGCCAAGGAAGACAGCAGCGGCCGTCGCAATCGGCGTCTTCGTATCCGCGAGGTCCGGGCCGAGGACGCCGATGGACACGGTCATGATGAGGAAGTAGAAGGCAGAGACGAGCAGCATGACGACGACGATGGCGCGCGGGATGTTGCGCTTCGGGTCGTCCATATCCTCCGCTGCCTCGGCGATGGCCTCGAAGCCCGTGAATGCGTAGAAGATCAGGAGTGCGGCCGCGCCGAACGAGAAAGCCCGCGGCAGATCCCGAGGATGGGCAGGCCGCGCCGCCTGGCCGCTGCGATGAGCAGCCGGTCAAATGTGTCGCGCACGGGCAGCGTGCTGCCGAGCTTCTCGTGCGGCTCCTCGCCCCAGAGCAGCGGGTCGACGTCCCAGCCGCCTGAGATAACCAGCCCGTCAACGGCCTCGATCTGCGCCTCGACGATATCTTCCTCGTCCGTCACTGGCAGGATCATCGGCACGCCGCCCGCCGAGGCGACAGCCTGCACATAGTCGTCGTTGACGTACGACTTCCCGTATCCCGGGAATATCCCGCCCTCCATGAACATCAGGTTGCCCCCGATGCCAATCCGTTTCTTGCGATGACTCGCTCTCGTATCTTTGCACTCCGTACGCATAACGCCCCTTTCCCCTAAGCATACATCATATAGTGTTAACATACTTGTATAATAGGTATTATCATTCATGATTGACAGTGTAACAACTTTACATCGTTCTGTCAAGAAAGAATTTGATGAAACAAAAGAGCCGCTCCAAAGGGGCGGCTCATACAGGCAGCCATCATCCGGCAAGCACCCAGATGACGGCGATGACGAGTGCGGGAAGGAAGTTGGCGACGCGCACGTGCGGCAGACCGAAGAGGTTCGTGCCGACGCAGAAGATCAGGATGTCGCCGACGGCACTGAGGCTCTTGAGGGCGGCGGGCGTCATGACGGGCTCGAGGAAGCCTGCGGCTAGGAAGATGGCACCCTGGAAGATGCCGACGGACAGCGCCGAGAAGATGCAGCCCTTGCCGAGTGTCGCCGTCATGATCATGACGATGACGGCGTCGAGGACCGTCTTGGCGAAGAGTACGGACGGATTGCCGAGCAGGCGGTCATTGATGGAGCCGATGACGGCCATCGCGCCGATGCAGACGGTCAGTGAGGCGGTGACGAAGCCGTCGACGAAGCGCGTGTCGCCGCTGCTGCCCGTCTTCTGGCGCAGCCAGATGCCAAACTTCTCCATGCGGTCCTCGATGTTGATGGCCTCGCCGATGAGGCTTGCGAGCATGCAGTTCGTGCCGACAAGCGCAAAGCCGTCGCCATCGAGCGCGAGCATCTCCTTGACTGCACCCGTCAGGCCGAGGAAGATGACGGCGACGGCGCAGGCCATCATGAGCGTCTTCCGGAAGCGCTCCGAGATCAGCCGCCCGCAGCCGAGCCCCAAGAGGCCACCCGCGACGATGCCGAGCACATTGGCCAGGATACCTATCCCTGGCAACAAAGAATCACACTTTTCATCGCATCGCGTCACCGCTCACCGCTTCATCTTGCCTTTATCCTTGTACATCTCCCGGTCGACCTTCATGATGATGGCATCCATGTCGGGGATGGGCGTCATGCAGACGAGGCAGCCGAGCGCGACGCTGACGCCGTTTGTGCAGAAGGCGTCGCGCATGGACTGGACGATGGCCTCGTTCTGCTGCGCGTCGATATTCTCGACGATCATGAGGAATTCGTCGCCGCCCATGCGGAAGACGTTTCCCTCGCCCGCATTCCGCTGTGCCTGCAGCATGATGCTCGCCACGGTCTTGATGAGTTCATCGCCCGCCTCGTGGCCATGCACATCGTTCATGCGCTTGAGGCCGTTGACATCGCCGAAGACGAAGGCGCACGAGATGCCCTTGGGCAGATTGTTGAAGTAATTGCTGAGGCCGCGGCGGTTCAGGAGCCCCGTCATCTGGTCGTAGAGGCTCATGCGCTCGAGCTCGCGCGCGGCATCGCGGTTGCGGATCATGATGGCGATGAAGCGGCTCAGCGTCATCATGAGGCAGCCCGATGCCTGGAAGAGCTTCTCCTTCGGATTGACGATCTGGATGTGGCCGATGATCTTGTCGGAGATCTTGAGCGGTGCGGCGATGAAGCGCCGGATATCCGGCAGATAATGCTCGAATGCCGGATGTTCGCTCTGGAACTTCTCGTAATCAGCGATCTTCACGACGTGCTGCGCACGGAACATCTCGTAGAGATAGCACGGCACGAGCGGCACATGCTGCATCTTCTCCTTCATCGGCTCGATGCCATTGCGGCACCACTCGTACGTGTTGTTGACGAAGCGCCCGACCGCATCGCACTCGAAGATCGAGATGCGGTCGGCGTCGAGCTCGGAGCCGATCTTCCAGAGCATCTTCTGGATTCCCTGTGACGAGTCCTCCTCGCGCATGGCGATGCTCAGCGCATCGTTGATGGAGGCCTCGCGGTAGAGCAGCTCATTGCCCTTGATATCGCGGTTCACGTACTCGTTGAGGTTGATGGACATCGAGAAGCGGTAGTTCTTGCCGCGCCAGGGCACGAGCGTATCGCGCAGCAGGTAGTCAAAGCCCGAGATGGCATTGTGATACGTCCATGTGTAGAAGCTGTCGCGGCGCAGCAGATGATTCGTGCAGAACTCGCACGGCTCCTTGCCGCCGACGATGACCTCATAGCACTTCTTACCTGCGCATGAGAAGTCGTCCGGCAGATGGAAGTCACGGTAGATGGCCTGGTTGATGTAGATGAGGTCGTACGTCTCGGGATCGCACATGTAGATGCGCTCGTTCATGTGGTCGAATTTCTCGCGGTCAAAGGCAATGCGGTCCCCGATGTAGATGGACTCGCCGAGCTTGTCCTTGCGCGCGTCGTCCGCGCGCTCTACGAGCAGGCGCAGCAGCCCCTCGATGTTCTTCGTCTCCGAGCCGTAGCCGATGGCGTACTGCATGTAGAGCGTGCAGGGGCAGCCGCCGATCTCGCGGATGCCGTGGACGGCATTGCTGAACCGCAGCAGGCGATCGCGCAGGTTCCGCTCGTGGATGAGCTTGTGGAAGCAGACGAAGCGGCCGGAGCCGATGTGCGCGATGACGCTGCCCGGCACGACGGCCTGGCGCAGCTCTTTGGCGAGGCGGTGCAGGAGCTCCTGGCGGAACGTCTCGCCGTATGCGCGCACGGCCGCCTCGATGGCGGGCACGCAGAGATAGACGGCGGTGAAATCCTCGCCGTGCTGCAGGTAATTGTCCATGAACTCGATGCCGACCATCAACATCTCGCGATAATTGGTGAAGCCCGTCTCCTTGTCCATGACGACATCGCGGTACTCGTCGAGCTCGTGCCCGAGTTCCCGGAAGCGGCCGATGAGCCCGATAATCCTGCCCTCGCGGTAGATCGGATAGCGGTCAGAGTAGATGGCGTGCGAGCTGCCACGCGCGATGCACTCGCCGAACTGATGGTACTGCGGCTGCCCGTCGCGGAGCAATTTCTCTCCGGCCAGGCGGACAGCAGGGTCAACGATGTGCAGACCCAGTTCATGGTCCGTCCTGCCGACAATCTCCGCCTCGCCGTGGAAGCCGAAAAAGTCGAGGAACGCTTCATTGGCCCCGAGGAAACGCTGCTCACGGTCCTTCCAGAAAAGGCCCGCCCTGTCGTACGCGGCGAAGCTGCGCCAGAGGACGGCGTCGCACATCGTCTTATTGGAGAGCTCCGGCGACTCCACAAGGCCATACGCATCGGCAATCGCCTTGAGGCAGTCTCTCGCCCCCGGCCTCGTCTCGATGACGAGCGGCTGGACACAGAGCAGCATACTGCTGTGATGGTCGAGATGGATCTCTACGGCATCGAAGCGCATCCAGGCATAGCTGCCATCCGCCTGGCGGATGCGGAAGCAGTCCGCATGCATCATCTTATCCTGATCCAGCATGCTCTTCATGCGTCGTCTGACATCGGCAAAAGCCAGGAAGCGGGTCCTGTCCGACGGGTAGACTTTCTCGCGGGCATAGCGGCTGAAAAAGGCGTCAAGGCCCGCATGATGCGCCTCGCCGAACGGGAACCACTCCTGCATGCCGACGAGCACGTCGCAGATATCTTCCTGCACGTCGAGGAAAAAGACATTCTGATACATCCGGCAGAGGTTGCGCATGACGTCATCCGTTTGCCGCACCTTGTCGTCGTACTGGAGCTCCTCCGTGATATCCTCAAATTTTGCCTGATAGATGTGCAGCGCCTGAGCCGAGGCAATCCGCTTCATCGTGACGCGATAGCTGCGGCCATATGCGCTGAAGGTCATCATCTGCGCCGTCTGCGAAGCGTCGACCTTCCGGATCTGGCGCAGGATGTGCCCGCGCAGCGGATGATTTTTCATATGCAGGCAGCGCTCAGCCTGCTTCTGGTCGCGTATGCCAAAGGCCGGTGACTCTGACCAGAAGACGTCGTTGCCGGAGAGGAACGTCACTTCCTCCCCATCGAAGAGGAAGAAGGCAATCGCTTCATCGGCCGAGATATCGGCCTGTCCGACCTGGCAGTAGAGGTGCGACTCCGCACGTGATTCGACAGAATACGTCCCCTTATCACAAGCGGCATAGAGCGCCTCTGGCGTCATCGGCTTGCCGTAATAGTAGCCCTGGATCTGCTCGCAGCCGCTCGAGCGCAGGAAGCGCAGCTGCTCTTCCGTCTCCACGCCCTCTGCGAGCGTGTGGATGCCGAGCTTCTTGGCCATGTGCACGACAGAGAGGATGATGTCCCTCGAGCGCTGATTGAAGTTCTTCAGGAACGCCATGTCGAGCTTCAGCAGATCGAACGGATAATCCTTGAGCACGTTGAGCGACGAGTAACCGCTGCCGAAGTCATCGAGCCAGACATGATACCCCGCGCGATGGAATTTCTGGAGCGCCTGCCGAAGCGTCCCCTTATCGCGCACGACAGCCGTCTCCGTCAGCTCAAAGCGCAGGTACTCATGGGAGATCCCGTACCGCTCCATTATCTCCTCCGCGACGGCGAAAGGATCCATCTCAAAGAAATCCAGCGACGACAGATTGACCGATACGGGGACGATTGGCAGGCCGTTCTCTTTCTGATAATGGAGCAGCTTCACGACGCTGCGGATCATGAAGGCATCGAGCTCATGGATGAGTCCGGACTCCTCCAGCACGGGGATGATGGCGGCTGGCGAGATCAGGCCATGCTGCGGGTCATCCCAGCGCATCAGTGCCTCGACATGGCTGAGCTTTCCCGTCAGGACGCGCATGCAGGGCTGCAGGTAAACCTTGATCTACCCCTTCTGCAGCGCCTCTGTGAAATGCGTGAGGATGTACGTGTGAAGGACGACCCTGTCGCTCATCGATTTGCGATAGATGGCCCAGCTGCGCTTCACCACTTTCTTCGCCGCATCACAGGCCATCTTCGCCTCATCGAACGATGAAGTGACCGGCGAAGTATCCCCGGCCTCGAAGAAGCGCAGTCCCGCCTTGACCTCGACGCCGGGCATCGCGATGAAGTGGTTGATCCTGCGGCAGATCTGCTCGACGCGCGCCGTGAGGCGGTTTGCCGGTGCCAGCACCAAAAAAGAATCGGCCGCCAGATGCGTGAGAATGGCACCCGGCAGCATTTCCTTCAGCACGGCAGCGGTATGGCTGAGCACGCGGTCGCCAGCCGCATACCCGCAGCTGGCATTGTAGAGCTTAAAATTCGTGATGTTGAAGTAAACGGGGCAATGGCTGCCGAAGACATGCATATCGCGGTCTTTCATGGCCTGGCGCAGGGCCTCCTGATAAAAGGTCCCGCGCAGCAACAGTCCGTCCATGGCACCGGGGACATGCATCAGCGTGCGCATATTGGCATCCATGAGGCAGATGGACCAGAACGCTTCACCGTCCTGCTCGATGCGGCGCAGGTACATGTCGACACGCCGGACGTGAGCAGCTGATGTGCACAGTTCAAAGTCCAGATAATGTGCATCGGCGCTTTTTTCCCTCTGCCAGACACCTAGCTGTGCCGAGATCTGCCGATAATCCTCGGCGATCACCATGCCGCGCAGGCAGCCGCCCGTCAATTCCAGGAAGTCTTTCTCGGTGCTGCACTGAAACAGAGAGAGCATCATCTCGTTACATCGCACGATACGCTCGGAGCCATCTGCCCACATCAAGCAAAACGCGCCGGGCATATTTTCATAGCAAGAATGCTCTCTCATCATATATACTCCCCCATCATCCGTCTCTTTTCTCGCAATCGAGTCTTCCGCAAGCAATGCGCTCATCAGCAGTCATCTGCCGGGACAGCCCTCTCGAAGCGATACGTCTGCGCTGCATCAGGGTACTTCTCGCGATCGACCTCACTCATGAACATCAGGAACGGCCGCACATAGACCATGTAATCGCCGTAGAGCGCGCGGTAACAGACCATGCGCTCATTCGTCTCGGTGTGGATGACCGGGCACTCGATGATCTCATAGAGACGGTTCTTGAAGTGCCGCCAGATCTCTCCGTGTTTCGGAAGTTCTCTTGTCATGATATCCCCTCACAATCAAAACAGTCTTCTTCCCAGCGTCATGGAAGCAAGAAAGCCGAGCCCTAAGGCCCGGCTTTCTTGCTTCCATCATCTTGCATGGCTTGCAAAGCAGGAATCTACTGCCTCTTATATTTTCTTGATTATATATAGTAGTATTATAGCGAAGGAGGAAACATTTTGCAATGGAAATCCGCTTCATCTTCATCCATTTCCTCCCGCATGAGGCGGTGGTTCCCCCTCCCGTTCTTTCTGTCGATTACTCGTGCTGCGGCAGGAGCAGATAGACGAGGCCCGTGTTCTCGAGTTCGGGCAGTCTGCGGAAGATGGCCATGCGCTCGTCATCCGTGGCATAGGGATGACGAGCGACGTCCAAGAGACAGCTGATGAACTGGCCGTGCGAAAAGAGCATGATTCGCTCCTCCGGCCGCTCCTCGACGCGCTGCAGGACGAGCGTTGCGCGCGCGACGAGATCATGGAAGGTCTCCGCCCCTGCGCCGTCGCAGTAACGCGGGTCCTGTTCCTGCCAATACGCCTTGACCCAGGGCAGCCGCTCCGTGCGCCGCGTGCCCCGGCAGCGCGCCGGTGAGAGGTAGGTGAACTCCGCCGTATCCGGCCAGATTTCGACAGGCACATCCGGGAATTTCTCGCGCAGCGGCTCGGCTGTCTGCTGAGCCCGGCGGAACGAGGACACAACGATGAGGTCAGGGCGCACATCGATGCGCGCGCTGAGCTTCTTCGCCTGCTCCTCCCCGAGCGCCGTCAGCGGGATGCTCGCATGGTCATGCGTCGGCTGATCGACATTGCCTGTGCTCTGCCCGTGGCGCACGAGCATCAGGATCTTGAACTTCATATGCATGATAAGCCTCGCTCAATCGATGTAGACGACGGAATTGCCCGTAACCGGCATGACGCGGCGGCCGGGAAGACCGTCCGGCGTATCGGGATAGCCGATGCTCAGCGAAGCGCAGACTTCCTCGTCTTCTGCCATGCCGAGTTTCTGCAGGTACGCCCGGAGGACGGGATTGTCCTGCAGCCAGCGCAGCTGGTTGATCCAGCACGAGCCGAGGTCCAACGCATTGGCCGCGAGCATCATGTTCTGCATGGCACACGAGACATCGGCATATTTATTGCCGTAATCCCTCTTGTTGGCTACAACGATGAGGATGGGCGCGTTATACATGAAGGCGTAGCCGCCCTTCTTCGCTGCGCGGATGGCCCCGCCGAAGTTGTCATCGTTTTCCGGCGTGACCTCCATCTTCGCAAACTCCTGCTGCACGAGCGCGATGAGCTCCTGCAGGACTTCCTTCTTGCGGATCACGATAAAGCGGCTCTGATTCTTGTGCTTGCCGCTCGGCGCCTGACGGCCCGCCTCGATGACCTTGTCGAGTACCTCCTGCGGCACAAGTTCCTCTTTGAATTTGCGCGTGCTGTGGCGCGTGGCAATGCAGGAAAAGACATCCATGGTTCAGCACTCCTTTTCTATCGATGAATATCAAGTCACTGGCTTATATCATGATTCATTTTCGACAACAGATGCGCAAATCCCTGCCCATCGCCCGCACAAAAAGACGCCCGATCACCAGCCAGCGCAGAGCGCGAAGGCGATCAGACGGTCTTTTCTCATGAGGATGTATGTATAGGTGTATGAACGGCTCAGATCAGGCGGTTCTTCTTCTGGTGGATGCGCTCGGCCGTCTCGAGGTAGATGACCCACTCTGCGATGTTGACGGCGTGGTCGCCGATGCGCTCGAGGAAGCGCGCAATGAAGAGCAGCTGCGTCGCGCCCTTCTGGCGCGCTCCTTCCTTCGTGACGAAGTCCGACAGCGCGTAGAACGTGTGCTCAAAGATCTCATCCATCTGCTTGTCCATCTTGCGGACCTCATCGGCCTCCTGCACGCTCTTGTCGCGGTAAGCCTTGACTGCGCGGCGCACCATGGAGGCTGCGCAGGTGCCGAGATCCTCGATCCAGCGCTTGCAGTCGGGATTCAGCGGCTCCTTGACAGAGGCAACCGTCTTCGCGATGTCGAAGGCGTGATCGCCGATGCGCTCGATGTCCGTCGAGATCTTGAAGCCCGTCGCGATGACGCGCAGGTCATGCGCGATCGGCTGCTGTTTGGCAATCAAGAGGATGCACTTGTCCTCGACGTCGATAATCATGTCATCGATGACGTCGTCTGCCTTCATGACGCTCTTCGCGAGGGCCGTATCCCCTCCCAGGAGAGCCTTCATCGATTTCTCGACATTGTCGAGCGCCTTGTCGCCCATCGTTGCGACGAGATCCTGCACGACTTCGAGGTCGTGGATGTATTCCTGTCTTGTCTGGCGTTCCATATCAGCCGAACCTCCCTGTGATGTAGTCTTCCGTCTTCTTGTCGTGCGGCTTCGTGAAGATGACGTCCGTCGTGTCGTGTTCGATGAGCTTGCCGTTGAGGAAGAACGCCGTGTAATCGGAGACACGAGCCGCCTGCTGCATGTTGTGGGTGACCATGACGATCGTGTACTCCTTCTTGATCTCCTGCACGAGTTCCTCTATCTTCATCGTCGAGATCGGGTCGAGGGCCGAGCACGGCTCATCCATCAGGACGACTTCCGGCTCGACGGCCATGACGCGGGCGATGCAGAGACGCTGCTGCTGGCCGCCCGACATGCCCATGGCCGAGGCGTCGAGGCGGTCCTTGACCTCATCCCAGAGCGCCGCGCCGCGCAGGCTCTTCTCGACGATCTCGTCGAGGCGCTTCTTGTCCGTCAGTCCGTGCACGCGGCAGCCATAGGCGACGTTGTCGTAAATGGACATCGGAAATGGGTTTGGGCGCTGGAAGACCATACCCACGCGCTTGCGCAGATTGACGAGATCCACATTCTTGTCGTAAATATCCCGGTCGTCGAGCGTGATATTGCCGTCGATCTGCACGCCGTCGATGAGGTCGTTCATGCGGTTGAGCGTGCGCAAGAACGTCGACTTGCCGCAACCTGACGGCCCGATGAGTGCAACAACCTTGTTTTCCGGCACCTCGAGCGAGACATCAAACAGGGCCTGATGCGTCCCGTAGTAGAGATTGAGGTGCTGTGCCTGCATTTTCATATGCGAGTCCTCCCAAACAAAAGCATCCCTGCAGGGTGCCTGATATTTCATTTCTGAACAATATCATTGTACCCGTTCTGCAGGGATGCTTTGTTGTGTGGATGTTAAGATTTCGTAAAGATGTGTCGTGCTCAGCACTGCTGCTGGACGAAGTGGATGAACTCCTCCGTCGCCTGCTGGCTCGGCAGCTTGACCGTGTACATCTGGTTGCCCATCTGCGGGACCATCATCTCCGGCATGCGCTCGCACATGACCATGTTCTCGCCGTAGCGCTGCATGACTTCCTCGTGGCTGTGCACATAGTGGTAGCAGTCGCGGCGGCCTGCGTAGACACAGTAGCAGTGCTGGCCGGAATCCGGCAGGATGCGGCGGTCCGTCGTGACCATGTCGGCCCAGATCTGGTAGACATCCGTCGAGTGCGCGTAGTTCATCATGTCCGGCGTGTAGCCGCCCGCGGGGCGCATGTTGACCTCGAGGCCGACGAAGTCCCCCTTCTTGCCGAGGCCTTCCTTATCCTCGGCAAGACAGAAGAATTCGAGGTGGACGAAGCGGCTGCACACGCCAAATGCCTTGACCGTCGCGCGGCCCGCGCGGCGCAGTGCCTCAGGCACCGTGGCTGCCGTGTAATAGGCGAGGTCGAGCTGCTTGAGGACGATGTCCATGATGGACGGCGGCCAGGCCGTCGTCGACTCGAAGAGCGGCTCCGAGTGGGAGTCAAGGATTGCATCGTAGGAGAAGATCTGTCCATTGATGAACTCTTCCATGACATAGGGCACATCCTGCGGTTTCGTCGCGTAGAAGTAGGCGAGCTCGTCGTCATTGTGGAGCTTGTAGGTATCGCAGGCGCCGACACCGTTGTCCGGCTTGACGATGACCGGATAGCCGACCATGTGGGCAAAATCGCGCCCTGCTTCAAACGAAGTGACCTTGTGCAGGCGCGCCGTCGGCACACCTGCCTTGGCGTAGTATGCCTTCATGGCCGATTTGTTCTTGATGCGGTCAATGTGGTCGTACTGCTCGCCCGTCGTGACGTGAAAGTCCGTGCGCAGGCGCGCGTCCTGTGCAAGCCAGAACTCATTGTTCGACTCAATCCAGTCGATCTTGCCGTACTTGAAGGTGAAGAAGCCGACAGCCTTGACCATCTCGCCGTAGTCATCGAGATGCGGCAGGTAGTAGTACTCCGTCAGGGCATTCTTGAGCTCATCGGAGAGCGCATCATACGGACTGTCGCCGATGCCGAGCACATTGACGCCGTTCTTCTTGAGGCGGTCGCAGAAATTCCAGTAGTGTTTCGGGAACTGCGGGGAGATAAAGATGAAATTCATTCGTACAAGATTCCTTTCTCGTTCACATTCAATCCACATTCAATCGCAACGCAGCAGGCGCTCAGCCCTGCTCGCCGAGGACGTACGGCAGGAAGTAGCGCAGCTGCTTTTTCCACCAGCACCAGTCGTGGTCGACATCATAGCCCCAGAAATCCACCCAGGCGTGGATGCCCTTGGCCGCAAAGATGTCGCGCATGATGGCCGTCGTGCGCCGCCCTTCGTCTTCCCAACGGCCCTGCCCGACGCAAAAGACGATCCGGCGCTGATTGTAGAGGGAGATGTACGGGTGATCTGCGGGCATGTTCGCGAGGAAGTCAACCGGCGAATTCTGGTAGAGCGTCCCGTCTTCCCAGCCATCAAAGAAGAACTTTGCGTCGTAAACGCCCGAAAGCGCCATCATGCCGCCGAAGAGATCCGGGCGGCGCAGAAAGACGATGGCCGCATGCAGCCCGCCGAGGCTGCAGCCGACGGCAATCGGCAGGCGGCCCGTGCCGTTCTCCGTGCGGATGAACGGCAGGACTTCCTCGATGAGGTAGTTGTAGTAATCCTCCTGACGCGCAGCGCGCCAGCCCTTATCGCCCCAGACATTCGACCACGTCTCGCGGTCCACCGTATCGACGGCAAAGAGCTGGATCTTGCCCGCTTCGATCTCCGGTGCAACCGTATCGATCATGCCGAAGTTCTCAAAGTTGTCGCACATCGAATCCTGCGTCGGCAGGATGAGCAGCGGCGTACCCGTATGGCCGTAGACGCGGATGTTCATCTCGCGCTGCAGGCGGTCACTGTACCAGGATCTGTATTCTCGCTTCATAACTATCACGTCCTATTTGCATTCACGATTGGATTACAATCGGTTTATAGTTTCTTAGTCTAACAACATTACAGGCAAAAGTCAACTGCCAGGGAAAAACGTCCGCAGTGGGCGGCCTTCCTTCTCAATTGCACGAATGCACGGATGTGCGGAATCAACGGCTAAAGAAGACGGTGACGAGACGCTCGAGCGCCCCCTGGTCCGCACGGGCCATCGTCTCGCGGGCCGAATGCATCGCGAGGATGGCTGCACCGACATCCATCGCGCGCATCGGCATGTTGGCCGAGAGCATCGAGCCGCCGCGCATGTCCGAGCGGTTGAGGAACATCTGATACGGGATGGCGTGTGCCTGGCAGAGCGCCTTCGTCACCGCAATGGCCTCTGCATCGCCCGCATATGCCTGGCTGCAGGCCGCCTTGATCGTCACGCCGCCGCCAAGGCACGGTATATTCGTCAAATCGGCTTTCTCGGGTGCATTGGGGTGCAGCGCATGGGCGACGTCGAGCGAGAGCAGGAACCCGCGCGCGAGGTCGGCAAAATAGGCATCCTGTCCGTAGCCGAGTGAGCTGTAGAGCCGCATGAGGATGTTCGGCAGCGCCATGGAGTCCGCGCCCTGCTTCGTGCAGCTGCCGACTTCTTCATTATCAAAGAGCGCGATGCACTGGATGCCGTCTGCGCTCTTGCCGTGCAGAATTCCTTCCAGGCAGGCGTAGACGGATGTCATATTGTCGAGACGCGAAGCCGATAAGAACTCCTGTTTCGCGCCTAGCAGGCACGGTGCATCGGTCGGATAGACTGTGAGCTCATACGAGAGGATGCGCTCGCGGTCAATCTGGCATTCCTTTGCCAGGAAGTCGAGGAAGGCATCGCCCGCATCCTTGCGCGCGCCGTCGCCGAGCATCGCAAAGAGCGGCAGCAGGTCCTTCTGCGGATTGAGCGTCTCGCTCTCATTGACCTTGCGGTTCATGTGGATGGCGAGATGCGGGATGGTCAGGAGCGGCCTGCCGATGTCGATGAGGCGTACCTCCGGCTCGTACGGATTCTCGCCCGCGAGCACGACCTTGCCCGCGAGCGACAGCGGCCGGTCGAGCCAGGAACTCCGGATCATGCCGCCGTATACCTCGATATTGAGCGTGCCGTATCCCTTCGTGGCGACGAGCGCCGACGGCTTGACGCGCAGGCAGGGAAAATCCGTGTGCGCCGTCGCGACGTGCAGATGCGCGCGCGGTTCCTCCCCGATGCGGAAAGCCACAAGCGTCGAGTCAAAGACGCGCGTCATGTACGACCGGCCCGGCTGCAGGCGCCAGGGAGCTCGCAGGTCAAGTTCTGTAAAGCCCGCCTCATGCAGCATCTCTTCTCCGGCCTGCACCGCGTGGAACGGCGTGACGGCCCGCTGTAAAAACGAAAGAAAATCCAAGATGATCACTCCTTCTCATTTGCTTCTGCTCCTCTCATTATAGCACAATCGCACACCTGTACCATGCAGCCAGCCGCACGCCGGACAAAGACAAAAGACGAGCATCCGCCCGCAGGGCAATGCTCGTCTGATATATACCACATGTACTTTAATTTTAATACAGATAAAACTCACTTGATGAAGCCAACCTGGCTGGCAATCTCCTGGAAGACTTTTTCCTTGCGCTCGTTGAAGATGACCTTATTCTCTTCAAAGAGGTTGCGCCCGTGCGTGTCGATGGAGACAATGAGCGGGCCGAATTCTTTGACCTGGCAGGTCCAGAGCGTCTCCGGCATGCCGAGATCTTTCCAGTTGGCCGAGAGGATCTTTTCGACACAGGTCGCCGCGACGACGGCACAGCCCGCAGGAAAGACGCAGTGCAGGGCCTTGTTGTCGCGGCAGCCGCGCATCGTCCCCTCACCCATGCCGCCCTTGCCGATGATCAGGCGGACACCGGTCTCCTTGATGAATGCCTCCTCGAATTTCTCCATGCGCATCGAGGTCGTCGGTCCGACGGTAACCATCTCATAGTCGTCCTCGCCGCGTTGACGGATGATTGGGCCTGCGTGCAGGATGGCGCCGTCGCGGATATCGACCGGCAGCTTGCGCCCCTCTTCGATGACACGGCGATGCGCGACATCGCGGCACGTCGTGAGCTTGCCCGTCAGGTAAATGACATCGCCAACATGGATGTCCTCGAGATCTTCTGCGCTGATTGGCGTCGTGAGTACTTTCTTAGCCATCAGAAATCCACCTCCGAATGCGAATCAATCGTGTAGTTGAGTTCTTTGTCAAAGACGATGTGGCCGCGGCGGTGTGACCAGCAGCCGACATTGACGGCCACGCCGATGACAGACGGATGGCGCGCGCTGTTCTCGATGTTGACGCCGAGGACCGAGTTCTTGCCGCGCAGTCCCTGCGGGCCGAGGCCGATGGCGTTGATGCCGTCCTCCAGGAGCTGCTCCATCTTCGCAGCCTTCGGGTTGGGGTTGTGCGAGCCGATGCGGCGCATCAGCGCCTTCTTCGACTGCAGTGCCGCGACCTCGACCGAAGTGCCGATGCCGACACCGACGAGCAATGGCGGGCAGGCATTGAGACCGTAGCTCGTCATGACATCGAGCACGAACTTCGTCACGCCTTCATAGCCCTCGCCCGGCATCAGGACCTTGGCGTGGCCCGGCAGTGAACAGCCGCCGCCCGCCATGTAGGTGTAGATCTCACAGTCATCGCGGCCCGGTGCAATGTCCCAGAAAAGAGACGGGATGTTCTTGGCCACGTTCTTGCCCGTATTGTACTCATCAAAGGTCTCGACAGCATTGTGGCGCAGCGGCGCATCCTTCGTCGCCTGCACGACGGCCTGGCGCAAAAGCTCCGGCAAATCTGCCATATAGGGGAACGCCGTGCCGCATTTGACGAAGAACTGCAGGGCACCAGTGTCCTGGCAGCTCGGGCGATTGAGCTTCACTGCGAGCTCCTGGTTGCGCGCCATCGTCTTGTAGATGGCCTTGGCCAGCGGCTCCTCCTCCTGCTGAGCCAGTTCCTCGATCTTTGCGCGCACATCATCCGGCAGGCGCTTTCCTGTGAAGGCTACGAATTTTGCCATGACATCCGTCATGTGCTTGACGGCTTCTTCTCTCTCCATCGTCATCGCTCCTATCTTTCCAGTATGCTCTCGTGTTTGATTCCCGCTTCACCTCAGTGGAGCTTGTCTTTGTCTTTCTTGATTCTTATTATAGCCATTCCTATATCATAAGTCTAATACCATTATATCTATAAACCACATAGATATTTTATTATATACGGCACAAAAAGAAGACCCCATCCCATCTGCTGGATGAGGTCTTCTGAAGAGCGAACGGTCAGCCCCTGAAGAAGCGCAGCAAAAGCCAGGCTGCCACGCCGATGCCTGCGGCTGCGAGAAGTACCGGCAGGGCCACAAAGACGAGGAAGGCGACGACAGCCGCCCCGCCGACGGCAAGTGCCGCCTTGGTCAGCCAGCTCATCGAGCCCGTCGTGCCAAACGTGTGGATGCGGATGCCGCTGCCGCGCAGATCATCGGCGCGGCCATAGCGGTCCTGCGGCTCCTCGACGCGCTGCTCGCCGTCTTCCTTGCGCTCTTCAATCGTCACACCTTGATAATCGCGCGCTTCGTCCTCCGACATCACCCGTACGCGCGGCTCTTCTGCCGAACTTCCTGTCTGATTCTCACGCTCCTGCATGATACACCTCTTTCTTTACTACTGAATCTATTATCTTACTGAAATCGCAACCGTTGTCAGCTTGAGTTCGCTCTGCACCGCATCGAGCAACGCCCCCTGATGGATACTGCACCATCTCCGAGCCGAGCACCTTGCGCTTGCCATTCTCCTCAGCTCAGGTACAGCGATGAGACGGTGCCCTCCTCGGTGAGGTAGCGCGGATCGAAGCGGGTGCACCCGAGGCGCTGGCGCAGTGTCTCGATGTGGTGCTGGATGGCATCGTGGTCAGCACCGAAGAGATCGTACAGTTCGGGGATATCCTCGAAATCGAGGCCGTTGATCGTGCCGTAGCAGAGCAGGCAAGCCGTGATGATGGCAGGCATCTCTTCCGGGTAAGGAGCGGGGTCTGCTACGGACATGTAATCCTCAAAGAGCTTGCAGATCAACTGTACCGAGAAGGCACTGAACCCAATCCTGAGCGAGACTTCGCGCAGGACGCGCTCTTCATCCTGGAAGCTCCGGCGGATATCGAGATTGACTGGCAGGGGCTTCGGTGCCTTGCGCAGCGGCACGACATTGAGCTGCGCGAAGTTCGCCATGATGTTGAGCGTATGGCGGACGGCCACAGCATCGCGCTGGAAGAAGTCGTCGAGTGTCGCGCCGGGCTTCTGGCAGCGGAAGAACTCAAGTTGGCGCAGGATGATATCCTTCATGCGGCGGCGCAGCTTGCCGCTTGCGGGCAGCGAAGTCACGTAGTTGAGCATCATGACCCCGCGCGCATGCAAATGGCCAAAGAAGATCATGTGCTCGGCATCGGGATAAATCCAGTCGGGGTCTGGCAGATCGATGCACTCATCCGTGAAGAGATTGCGGCAGGTCACGAAGTCTTCGCGGATGCTCTCGACATAAAAGACCGTGAACTTCGCGCCCAAGAGATCGCGGATGATATCCTGCTCTGAGATAGTCAATCTCGCCTTCTCATGCTGGAAATAGTAGCGCAGCGGCACTTCATCTGATTCAATCATGTGGTAGTCGAACAGGAAGTAATCCCAGAAGCTCAGCCAGTACATCTCCTGTTCAGGCGTCAGATTATCCTCGGCGGGAATGGACGCATAGTCGGGTCCAGAATAGAGCAGCAGGGCGCGGTTCATATCGCGCAGGAACTGCTTCCCATGGAAATACACGCCGACGCGGTGCAGCAGATCGTCGAGCAGCGCATTGAGCTTATCGACATCTTCCTCTGTGACGTTCTCCTGATGGTTGAGCGAGCTGTAGAACTCATCCTGCGAGCGGCGCGGCGGCATGAGGAACTTCCCATCTTCGTAGACAGACGCGCGTGCATCCTGCAGGTAGACGAGTTCATCTCCATCTTCATATTCCTTGTGATAGCAGACATAGAAATCTTCCATGATGTCAAAGCACTCCTTGACATCTGCCTCCGTCAGGTCAAAATTGGTCTCAGACTGTGCCAGTCGATAGAGAATCTCCTGATAATCGTAGACTGTCAGCGATGCGAAGGAATAGAGATGCATCTGCTCGATATAGGTGATGAGCATACGGACAACGGCCCAGATTCTCTGGAGAGCCCGATCGTCTGCACCATGCCAAGCGTGCTTGCGCAGATACTTCTCTAGGAAGTCCTGTGAGAGTATCGGTTCCGCATCGATGTTGTTTTCATAAAAGTGCTCTACGAGTGCATAGACATTGTTCATGCTGTCGTCCCTCAATCTTCCAATCAGCTTTCAATATAATAACGCATTCATTATACCACATTCATTTTCAGAGCACAAAAAAAGCTCCGCCTCAGCGGAGCCCTTGCTTAACCGGCAACTTCCTATCCTCCCAGTCCGTCTCCAGACAAGTACTTTCGGCCTC
>ENA-ORTS01000940-ORTS01000940.1-human-gut-metagenome-genome-assembly--contig:-NODE-940-length-21642-cov-2.388289_pt1 | contig 21642 bp, 19 predicted proteins | sample MGYA00241911_ERZ509186 | MGnify/ENA primary metagenome ERZ509186 (study PRJEB26280, sample SAMEA2338852) | human gut metagenome | biome: human gut; feature: human-associated habitat; material: faeces...
CACTATTGTAAAAATAACGAAGAGGGAGTGATGTCATTGGGATAACATCTGAAGAAAGATACCCTAGATCCCCATATAGAGTATCTACTTCCTCCCTCTTCTATATCTATAATAGTAAACTATTATAGTGCATAAGTTTTAATCTTTATATCAGACAAGAAAAGAATACCAGGTATATCCATATACTCATATAGAGTAAAGATATACCTGGTATTCTTATTTTTAGATTGGTGCTAGAGATGGGACTTGAACCCATACGAAGTATTGCATTCGGTAGATTTTGAGTCTACTGCGTCTGCCAATTTCGCCACTCTAGCATAGCTTAAATTAATAAAAAATAGTCCATATGAATCCTACCTCATATGGACAGATAGAGAGGTATCTACAATAAGGTCGTCTCTTATCAAAAAAGTACATAGATTGATCCGAAAATAACTTCAGAAATCTCTGTATGTTATTTATGTAGTCATATGCATAATATAACGGTCTTTGTCTGGATTAGTATAGCCCAATCCGAAATATATCCGATGCATCATGAGAAGATCGTATTTCCTCTGGTATTAAAATAAAAAGACCCATATGAATTGCCCTCATATGGGTCTAATACGAGAGGTGCATTTTCATGAATGATAATATCTTACTCTTTTCCTCTAAATGGGATATCATCCACACGATTCGAATGATTGACCCTAGCAAAGAGAAATTACAGAATCCCGATCTGTATTACCTATGGTTATATGGAAAGGATCTTATTCCTGGAAGTAAAGACTTCGATTACTATGTGAATACCCACCAAGAGTATTTACTTAGGTCTTTGAATGATAAACCGTTCTTCAAAGATTTGATGTCTAAATTTCCCGGATTGAGAGATCTGTATCTCGATGTCATGAGGCGAATTGAGTAAAGAATAAAGACCGTTATCATGCATATGACCAGAAGGTGTACCTCTCTTATCAAGAAGGTACACCTTTCTTTTTGATCTTATTATGACAAAATAAAATATCGCATGATCCGCTGTTATTTTCTTCGAAATCTGATATAATAAAGACAATCGAAAAGTAGATCCAGTAGTTATGTATATTATTACTATAGAGTAGGAGAAGGATACTCCATATAATAAACCAGAAAGGAAGAAAAATCATGACTGATATCAAAATTCGTGAAGTTTCCACTATTACGATCCCGAATAGCGGTTATACGCATGGTGGGATTTTTCATGCGGACGAGCTGTTCTGTACGGCCCTGTTCCGTATCTTGAACCCAGAGTTTAAAGTAACTCGTGGGTTTAACCCCGAAGAATCCAATGCCGATGTTATATACGACATTGGTGGTGGCGAGTTCGATCATCACGGGGAACCTGAATTCCGGGATGATGGAGCTGGGGTTCCCTATGCATCCTTCGGGAAGGTCTGGAGGAAGTACGGTTGCCTCTTCTTCAACGAAGCTGGGCAGAAGCGATTCGACCGACAATTCGTGGAGCGGTTGGACGCGCACGATAATGGCGGAGCCCGCAATCAGTTGAGTGAGGTTATCTCCTCGCTCAATCCGAACTGGGATGATCCGACTGAGAAGCCGGACACTCAGTTCCAGATTGCTTTGGATTTCGTCCAAGGTATTCTGGAGAGACAGATTGTCTCTGCTCAGGCCTTCGAAAAGGCTGATGCCGCTGCCATCGCCAATGATGTAAAGGCTCAGGACACCGCCGTTGGTGTCATCGAACATTTTGCTCCGATTATCGGTTATCTGGCCGGTAATCAGAGCAATAAGAAGTTCCTGGTATATCCTGCCATTCGGGGTGGCTGGAATGCCCAGGTCATCCCGGTTGCTCCTGGTAGCCGGGATCCGAAGTGCCCCTTCTCGAAAGAGTGGTGGGGTCAACCGAAAGACAATCTCCCGGACGGCATTACCTTCTGCCACAACACCGGCTTTATGATTGCCGCTTCTACCAAGGAAGCTGCCATCAAAGCATGTGTGGTTGCCTTGGAAAAAGAGGCGGAAGAGTAACCATTACATATGGGGATATGTTCTAGTATGGAATCATCCCCATATTTTTATTGAAATTCTATCCCGATATATACTAAAGAGGTACACCTTCTTTTTTGTTTTAATTCCTAAACTTAATGGACTATATTAATTTATTAATATAGATATAGAATAGGAGAGAAGTAGATACTATATAGGGGTAGGATCTACTTCTCATATATCATTGGGATGATCTTTATAGCTACCTATAAAAGAAAGCTAAAGGATCGTAGTGGGAATTATGTAGTACCTGCTACCAGAGCATCTTGTGTCTACTTTGATGACAATACCTCTCTGTCTAAGTTGACCTTCTATCCAGTAGGGTCTATCTATCAGAGTGTCAATGAGACTTCACCTGCCTCTCTCTCTTTGGTGGAGATTGGGAGAGACAGTATGACAGATTTCCCATTGGTGGAGGTAAAACCTATAAAATGGGATCTAAAGATGGTTCCACTACTGTATACATTGCTACAGAAAACCTTCCTAATCATACACATATGATCGGTGACCCTGGGTGGAGACTGATGATCTGGAATGAACCTACTATATCAAACAAAATCTTTGTTGATGCTGGATATGATAAAACTGCCGATAGATCAATTCCATTATATTATGAATGGAGAGATCAGTATACCTCTGGAGTAGGTGGATGTGTCCCTCATAATAATATGCCTCCGTATAGAGCTATTGCTATGTGGATTCGTACTGCATAATTCCTAAACAATCACTCTATGATTTCATAAAACTAATGAAGTCATAGAGTGACTTTATTCTATCCTATACCTTATATACTGGAAAGGAGTATATAGAAAATGAATATCGTCTTTGATAATGATAGCAACCCCAATGAAATCTATAGGATTCCTATTCATACATATGCGCCAAATATTTACTATATTGATGATGCTAGATTCTATAGAATGGGAACTCAGATTCTCATTGGATCTATCAATTTTCGTATTGATATAGAGAAAGCCATGGAGATAGTAGAGAATCCAGATAATTCTTCTTTTATCAACAATGCCTTCTTTTTAGAGAGAAGTAATACTTGGGGTCTAATTCCTATGATGTTTACTGCAATTCCCCATATGCCAGATGTACCTCCTATATTCGGTATCATCTACCCTGATGGTAGTATCAGCTTAGATTTAGCCAAGATCTTATCCATAATTTATACACCAGAATATAAGGAGGGATACTCCTCTGTCAGACTGCACTTCTCTACCTTCTATCGTAAATCTGAGTAAGAGGATCGTCTTAGATTCTAAATGGGAGCTCTTTTCTGATCTCTATTAACAACTTAAAACCCCGTATACGAGGATTGTAAGAATCTCCGTATACGGGGTTGAATTCATGAAATTGATCAGTCGATAGGCTTCAGAATCAATTACCGAGTCAGAGTCTCGGGAGAAGTGAAGTCACGGCCATCAATGGTCATGCGACCCTGAACAGGCAGAACCTCGAAGGTCAGAGTACGCTGAGTGGCCATGATGTTGGGCACCAGGGTGTGGACCGGGTTACGGTAACCACGATCGATCACCATGTTGTACTTGTAGTGCTTGTAGGTGATCAGTTCCTTGGTGGTCGGGATCACGATGAAGTGAATGCCGGTATCGGCCTTCAGATAATGGGAAGTGATGATGTGCACACGATCCTGGGCAGTGGTAAGAATGCCGAACTTGTAGGCAATCTTGATGCCAGAGATCTGGGTGTCATCAGCAAAGACCCAATCGATGCCATCCTGCAGGAAACGGATCAGCTCGGGATTCGCCACGGCCACGATGATCACATCGGGGCTCTTCAGCTTCTGCTTCAGGGTGTTGATCACACGCTCGAAGTATTCCCGAGAATCCTTCATCCAGTCGGTGATGTTGTTGGTGAAACCGTCATACGGCAGAGCGTTGAACTTCGCAGTGACAGTCAGCTTCTCATAGCCGTACGGGCCAGCACCAGCAGCTTCCTGAGCCTGATAGCTCTTGTCCAGGAAGGTACGGATCTCGTAGTCCTCCAGCTCAGCCAGAGAACGACCCATCATGTCGACGTTATCGGCGATCATGTCGATGCGCTGCAGAGCCAGAGCGTCAGCAGCTTCCTCAACGGTCACAGCCGTGTTCATACGAGGACCAGACTCAGGCATCTGCTTCTGGATCTGCTCGTTTTCACGGATGACGGTCAGGCCGCGCTCGTTCCAACGGTTGCTCAGCTTGCCGTTCATCTTGATCTTGTCGATCTTGTCCGCCGTAGAGACAATGGTCACGCGGCCGCCCTCAAAGTCGACATTGCCGACCAGAGTATCGGTCTCGGGAGAAGCCTGGCCATCAGAGATGACCTTCGGCGGGAAAGCATGGGTGGTAGCGTCAGCGGTGATATGGACCGGAATCCACTTGTTCGCAGTCGCAAAGTGAACTTCGGCGATCTCCAGACTCTGGTTCAGCATCTCAGCGCGATCAACGATAGCACCGATAGCCGGGAAGTAATCCGCAACCAGCAGATCCTCATTCTTCAGAGGCAGAGCGATCTCCTTGGTAGCATCCATGGGGATACCCTGAGACTCTTCAGACAGAGTCGCCATCTTCTCGTCATCATAGAAGACATCAGGCATCTCGTACTTCTCGCCAGACATCGTCTTGATGTAACGACGCTCGAAGGCCAGGTTGATCACAGGGCTGTTGGGAACTTCGGTCATCAGGACATCCTTGAAGATGCAGGCAACCCACTGCTTCTTCAGGAAGAAGGGGTTGTAAGCAACGATGGGATGATAACCCTGAGTGACAGACTCGATGGCAACACTGGTCAGAGAGTTGTCCAGCAGCAGGCCGAAACGCTCAGCGTAGTTCCCGTAGAACACGTCATGGGAAATGCGGCTGTCGTTGAACATCGGATCGCTGGCGAAGCTCTCCATGATCTGGTCTTCGAACTCACGACGGTCGTTGGCACGAGCAATGATCTGAGGCAGATCAGAGGTCAGGTCAACGCCCTGTCCGGCATAGGATTCAAAAATGCCTTTGACTTCAGCTTTGAAGCCCGCATCTTCGTTGGAAGCATGATCGTTACCGATAATGCGGGTTTCCTGGCCAAAGCGATTGAGCAAATTAGCCATGGTATTTAACCTCCAATTTATTGAAGTTTAAGTTTTACACAAATGGATGAATCCTTGATAAGGGGATTCACCGCTTTACGGTATTGTTTATTTCCACAGAGTGTGGGGTTCGCTATATCGCAAAGAATTCTGGCATTTATGTAAAATTTATTTAAGAGGCTGTTATACATGGTCATTTTTGAGAGCTTATAAGAGCTAGAGAATCCTGGATGATATTCATTTTATCGCTCCAGATGATTCTCTAGCTCTTATTTTCTTCTCTTAGATAAGACCTAAGACTCTCCAGTATCTCTCTACTTTCTCCACTTCTTCATCTTCCAGACGATAGCAAGAATAGCATCGAGCTAATACACTCTTGATGAATGCAAACATACTCTTTCATCTCCTATATAAAAGAATTGCTAGTATACTCCTTATGAATAGAAGTATACTAGCAATATAGATTTTCTTACATGACCTTCACATTATTCCGGAATACAGAAGATCCTCTCTTTCTCTTCTTGACATCTTCAGGTTTCTTAATGAGGATGGTATTGAGATATTCGACACAGATGGAATAAAGCTGATTCAAAGCAGAATATCTTCTCAGAGAATCTTCATACGGTTTGGCATAGATGTCATTCGTAGCAATCTCATAGAGGATATTTCTTGCTTTGGTCATCTTATCCTGGAGATTATAATACTTGGTAGCAAGATTATCATCTGCAGGAGGAGTTCCATTAATCATAGCATTGATGGATCCTTCATAGGCATTGATCAGAGCAAGAATCAACTTTCTTAGATTGATTCTTCTCTCCATATCGGGGTTATTGGGATCTCCACTATTGGTGTCAACATCACCCATGGAGTCTCCACCTTCTTCATCCCCGAATTCATCATCTTCGCCCATGTCATCTCCCATGCCGGGATCTCCACCCATATCACCACCAGCAGGATCTTCATTCATACCAGGGTCTTCCTCTGTATCCGGAGGAGTATCGGCATTGACATTCTGAGGAGGATTGGTAGCCGGTGCTTGTGTACCAGCTCCACCACCAGCCGCTTCGGGATTCTCTGCTGCATTGGTAGTAGGGTCTCCACCTGCCAAGATATCCAATTCCATAGCAGGATCCAGATCCTCACTATCATCGAGGAAGAATTCAAAGACTTCATCCAGAGTATTCATAAGAGGATCAACTCCTTCCACCACTTCTGGCAGTTCTCAGACTATCATCCGGAGCAATCTTACCACCACTCAAGGCACGATCTGTAACCTTACGGACAGCAGGTTGCTCTTCATCTTTGAGATCGACACCATATCCATACTTCAGTTTATTCAGAGCATTCTGAAACTGATTCTTGGATCTCATAAGAGCATACTTAGCCTTACGATCTCCATCCGCAGATGCATCCTGGATCTTCTCCTCTGTCATCTGAATCTCTTCCTGAAGCATCATGATCATCTTTCTTCTCGATGCCTTATTGGCTTTCTTCTGTTTGGCCCAGAGGAAAATCCATGCACAGACACCAGCCACGATATTGACATGGAAAAGACCATAGCTCAAGAGGATTCTCTTGATCAATCCAGGGAAGGTAAACTTTCTACCATCCAAGACGATCTTATCCTGATTCTTAGTATCGGAAGTAATCCATTTATAGACAGCAGAAGAGATCTTCTTAAACTGAGAAATGATATGAGTAGCTCCCTCTTTAGCATTCTGAAATGCCTTAGAGATATTGGAGCCAATTCGAGATCCTTGTTTCTCTTGATACTTTATAGAATTCTTACCCTCAATTGCAATTCCCCAAGGATTAACATTCATAGGAGAGCATACTGCCTTAGGATGATTATCCTCTTCTTCGTAGGCATTCTTGAGTTCATAGAGTTCTTTGTCTGCGAAGCTGATGAGATACTTCAAGTATTCTTCACTACTATCCACAGTCAGAGTATCCACTTCACCGAAGTCGATGGAGTTGAAATTCTTTACCCAGTAAGTAGTAAAGTAAGACCAGAATCTCTCAACGAATCGATTCAGATAATCGGACTCGATATAGGGTCTAGATCTCTCCCAATTCTGTACCAGAAGATCTGCAATGGTTCTGAAGACTCCATTGAAGACATAGGCACAGTTATTGTCACTTCCTGTAGAGGAAGGCATAGATCCAGAATCACTCTTATGATGTCTGAGATAATCCGGATAGAAATCCCTCTTGAAATACTCAACGAGTTCCTTCATGAATTCCTTGAAATTCTCATCTGTGAGATTCTCAAGAATACACTTCTTGAATCCTACCTCATTCTGAGGATACTTTCCAATATTGGAGAAAGACCTGATGGTTTCAACAAGGAATCCCTGAGTAGCTTTCGCTACTTCAATTGGAATATACTTAGCAATAGGAGCATAGGTCTTCTCATTGAGAATTTCATTGATTTCCCTATATGTCTCCTCTGCCAATCTATCCAGAGTAGACTTATAAAGAAAGAGACATGTATCAGTCATATAGATAATAGCTTCTGTTACATACGGAATCTGAGATGCTACGTATTCAGCATCATTATCATTCGAAAGAAGGTCCTTCTCCAAAGAAGAAGTGATGCTATCGAGAAAATCTCTAGACATAGGATCTTGATTAGAATCCGTAGGGATATGCTGAGTATGATAAGTCTTCTCTCTGATGAGATCAAGAATTCTCGGCATAATCTCAGCACTCTGGATTTCTTCCCAGGTCAATGCAAAAGCTTCATAGTCACTGGGAACATAACCGATGGTTGCACACAAATCGCAGAAGTATTCACATACTTCTTTGGTATTGAGCATCTTTCTATCTTTCTTCTGATGAGCAATCTCAGCATAGACACCCAGGAAAGGTGACAATACACCAAGAGTGACATCATCATTGGAAGTATAACTGCGATCGTAATGAGCTTCCAAATATCCAGCCAAATAAGATCCCATAATAGCGGAATATCCTTCGGAAGTGGTACGATCATTCCCATCAGCAAACTTTTGGATAGTCTGCATCAGATATTTGACCGTATTCAAATCCATAAACCCATTATTATAGGAAACATTAAAAGCAGCGGTATACGGACTCGCTGCTACTGGAGTATTGAGAATCACGGAACCAATATTCTTCAGATTATTCAGAAGAGTAGAGGTTCCGAATGATTGTGAAGCTCCCACATGCGGGACATTAAATGTCTCTATTTTCATTATGTGAGTCACCTCATTTCTTAAGATAGGGTTCTTGGGGTTCCAATACCCAGAAAATAAAAGAGATATACCGATTTGTATAATTTCGGTATATCTCTTTCAATCAATAAAAAGACGGAGCGATATTCAGGTATATCACAAACCTCATGCCAGTAATAACATGCTTTCATCATCTTACACATACGGCAAACGGTATCAAATAATACAGGAATCCGTATCCACAGCCCATCCCTCCTGGATGATGACTTCAAGTGGGTTATCAAGCCACTTATATCCGTCTCTCCTGTGTGCATCTATAGGGTTGATAGACTCCTACAGACTTTCTTGCTTAAGTGAGGGAATTACTCACTCCACACAGATTACAATTCTGCATCTATAGAGATATTTATCGCGTATGTCTCTATAGAGTCAATCCAGTCCATATGGACAGATTCAGATTAAATAGCGACCCTGAATCTTATTGCTCTTCCTATATGGACAGCATCATACGGTTTTTGACAAGATAAATCTCCGGCGATAAATACCAGGGCGACATTCTTCTTGGCCAATATATCCAAGGGGAGGTTAGACCCTGGATGGAAGCAGTGCCACAAACTATACCGATATCCCAGTCCCAAAGATTCATCCCGTCGGGGTATAATCCACCGTAACCAAGGCTCGTTTGATCTAACGAGAAACCCCATGTAGGTTTTACCACAGTGACAAAACATCGCTTCTTATAAAGACTCTATATCATCTCTATAAGAAGCGATGCTATGATGTGTTTAAACTTAGGGATTACTCGCAAGACCACGTATGTGTGTCAGTTGCTTCATCGTAATCGCAGGAGACAGTAGTTGTATCTTCGCCATCTTCTGAGATATCAGGAGATTCGCAGATCCAACTATTGGTACCATCATCATTCGTCACGCAACGAATCATGGTACCATCATTCAGCGGATCATCTGTATCGTCAGGATCATCCGGAGCACCAGTATCCACATTGGAGACAGGCACCAGAGTAATGAAACGATCAGAGACCAGATTCCACCCTTTGAAAATCTCCAGAGGATTTCCAGAGGGAACTGCCAGAGTGTAGCTCGTATGATAAGTGTTATTGCTCACCATAGAGATCGAGATGCACCCATCGGAATTGATGTAGCAGGCATGAGAATATCTCTTATTCAGAATCTCGGACTTCGTCATCTGAATCCGATTGGTAATGAAAGAAGAGATGATATTCTGCACCCATGCAGCACCTTCCAGATCCATGTCTACAGAAGCATCTGTCGTAATCGTGATACGATTCGCAGTCTCCACCTGATCGAGAACGACCTGGGAGTAATGCTGACTCCAGAGCTTACGAACCTGGATCGGAATATAATAGTAGGAAATGAGATTCGATCCATAAGTGGGATCGCCGGAAATCCGAACCTTCATCAGAAGATTATCCGAAGTCCCTTCTTCCGCACTTACATACAAATCCCGAAGTGTTGAGCAGATATTCTGAAATGCGGACTTATAGATGTCCGTCATTGTGAGAGTAGCCATTTTTATCACCTCGGCTATTATTCTTTAGCATTATTAGAAAGTTTGGTAACGACATAGGAATCCATATGTAAATGATTATCTGTATCCGAACGTGAGACTAAGCGGATTTACACTTTAGCATACGCATAGGAGATATGAAGTATGACAATTCTCGATTACCTAACCAACCCGGCTGGGAAAGGTTCGAATGTCCTGGGCGATCAATCCACTACTAAGCAAAAGTATGCGGATGAAGCCCAGAATTTCATTTCTTTAGGTAAAGGCATACCCGTACTTTACCAGTATAAAAAGCGTTATCTGATCTTCCATTACCAACTGGAATCCAAATCCGGATCCAAATATGGAGAAGGATTGCATTATGATGTCTTATTGGAATTGGATACCAAAGGATTTGACGATACTAAGGTCATTGATATGGAATTCAAAGTTTATTCCAATTGCCCTTCTTTCCTGTATACCTATGCCAATCTCTTCTATAGAAAAAATCTTATCATAAACTGGACCCGCAGACTCTATGAGAAGGATACCATCAAGAAGACAGCAGAGGTTCGGAATAGTTATGGGATCATTGGATATGAAAGAAGTCTCTATATCACATCCTTACTCATTCATTATGCCTATGGTAATATGACTTGTAAGGACGTTATGGTCTTAGCTACACCTATCTCTACCACCAATACCATTCTTCAAAAGATTCAATCGCAGGCACAGATGAAGAATTCATTTGCGACTGCGAGAGATCAATATAAGAAAGCCCAATCCATGCAAGGTACTACCAGAAAGGAGAAGAAGAAAGGAGAAGAATTTTCAGATCTTTCTCCGGAGTCTCATACAGTCAAGAAAACCGTCACGGTTAAAAAGACTAAGACTACGAAAAGGTCAAAGAAAATTTAAGATGTATATCATCTGCTCGTACGCTTTAGGAGGAATGCCGTTATGCCAAGAAGAAAGAAAACCGACGCCCAACCAAATGACAAGATTCAAGAGAAAGTCGAGTTCCAACCTCCGCAGCTGGATCATCCTAGGCTGAATGAATGGGTACCGGAAGACGATGACCTGAAATTCATCTACGTTGACGAAAAGGTACATGCTCGTTTCTCTGATATCTTTGGTAAGCAATTCCCGAAATTCGAAACGTTCAAAATCAATAAAAAGCATTACAAAGAACGTATGACCGATGTGTGTATGCACATCAATTACTTCATGAAGTATTATGACACCAAACATGATTTCCTGATCAATGTGGCCAGTGTCAAATATCTGATCGATCGCAACCCGGGTATGAGACCCAATCAGTTTAAGAATGTATTAATCCGTACCGTCGTCACAAAGGATTTTGTCCATGACATGATCCATATGGCGAAGGATCTTTACACTGTCAATATCAATACCGATGATGATGGAAAGTATCGGACCACTCCGAAGATCACCAATGAGCAGGCTAAGATGCTTCTCGGCATCTCGTTTGCCATTCGTGCCGTTCTCCCTCTGTGCGTCCACTTCTCCAACATCTGTGAGTATATCGTGTCTTCTCACGATTACATCAAAGCGTTTGATTCCATCTTCATGGATATTGTAGATCGCTTTGAAAAGAGTGGGGATGATTTCTTCCCGATCTTCTATCCCCTCTGCAGATTTGTGAAATATCGATTGGAGAGATCCTTTAATGTAGACTCTCCTATCTGGAATAAGAAGAAGCAGCTCTATGGAATTACCTTTGAGACGGTATTCCAGAATATGATTCATGAAGTGATTCTGGTCAAGTCTCTCTATAAAATCGCTTACGATAGAAGCGTAGTCTCGTATATCGATGGCGTTGTAACGAATAGCTACAACCATTTCCGCTTCGAGAACTTCAAATTCAAGCCCATTGAAATTGATGCAGACTCTGGCGGATCGGATTCGGATGACTATCTAACTCATGCAGAAAGTCTTGAGATGTCTATCTATCGTATCGATGAGTCTAACCAGATCATCAATGATGTCAACAATGAGCTGGTATTGAAGCAGATCTATGAAAGATTTGAGTTCGATATCCCGCAGGAAGAATTGGACTTCTACTATGAGAACTGTAAAATCAATAACCTGATGCAGTATTTCCTGCATACCTTCTACAGTGGTTTCTTCCATTCTTCTACAGCCATTCAGACCATTACAAGAAGAGATACCATCAAGCTTCTGGTCATCCTGAAGAAATATCTCCAGGCTGCTAGAATGGTTATCCTTCCTCAGTTGGTCACTGCCGTCGTAAGAGGACGGTTTAAAGAAAACATGATCAAGAATACACGCTTCCAGGAGAAATACGAATCTTCGGATGTCTATAAGAGCGTCATTGAGGGTAAATTCCGGTATATCCAAGAGATCGCACCGAAAGAGAATCCCATTCAGAAGAAGCTCTCTACCATTATCAACTCCAGCTTTATACTGGTGGATTATGATCCGGAGATCAATGGACGTGTCTTGACAGATGTACCTATTGATACTGTCATGGATGAGTATTATACTTTCCTCAGTATCATCTAAAAACAAAAATAAATGGGTAGTATCCATATTTCAGGATACTACCCATTTATTTTTGTTTGAAAGTTGAGTATTCGCTTGCGATAGGTGAAAAAGCGAGAAATTGAATTTTAGACAGGTCGAAAAACATAAGGAAAGATATTTGGATGAAAAAGATAAAAGGATAATTTAAATGAATGATTCTTGATATGATGTAAATAAATGATGTTTGATAGGACGTGAGTTAGAATGACTTAAATTAAAATCCTTGTGTTACGTAGAAAAAGTGGTTGACAATTGCTGAATACATGGAAAAATAAATGCCAGTTGATGACAGCGCAAGCCTAAGAAAAAACTCTAAAAACTTAGGCTTACCTCATCGTTCCTGCATTATATAATTTTAAATATAGTCATTGAGATCAAAGGTATTCGGATTCTGAGCCTCATAATCACCGATAGAGTCAAACATATGATCATAGAATCGATCTGTCTGAGCTCCATCCAACATGACATCATCAGAAGGCACTCCTCCATCATAGTCATAATTATAATCTACTTCAGAAGGAGATCTCTGTCTGGTACTAGAGGCAATCAATCTCTTATAATCATCGACAGTCTCATCCTTGATGAATTGAGAAGCCGTCTGTTGCAGTTTCATCTGCTGCACAGAGCTCTTTCTCTCTTCCTGATCGGATTTCAATCTTACGCCCTTCATACCGAATAGATTGTCTTTCAAGAGAGCTTGAATATCAGTAGGAAGATCTGGATACATTTCTCTCAATTTCAAGATTTGATCTTCTTCAGTAAGAGGTTTGGTCTCTTCTGGTACTTGTCTGATATTCCCCATCAGAGATTCCTCATCTGGGTCTATATCATGGACATCAATGCCAAATTCTTCCAGATTATTGGAATTGAATTTGATATAGGGACCAAAGAGATAGGCCATGATATTGTCATCATGTTGACCTTGAGCTGCTTGGATTTTACCAGAAGGAGTACGAATCAGAGCACTAATGTCATCTACGACATACTCTGATACGAACTTTCTCTTCTCTTCATCCATCATTCTTTCAAGGATACCCATCATGACAGCTCTACTGGCATTTGTGGTAGACAGACCATAGGCTCTTCTTTCCAGAGCATCTCTAGCCTGCATACCATACTTATTCAATTTCTCAGATACATCCAGCATCTTACCAGTATCATACCAGATACGGTTTGCATACTTGGTCTTTCTGAGACAGTTTATCAATTCTCTACCCTTGTTATTCTCTATAATGAGAAGAGCATTGGGACAGAAGAGATCCATAAACCTCACAAGAATATCGGATAGATCTGGTTGGGAAATATAGGGATTCTTCATCTCACATACTACTTCAAGGGTATAAGGAGATTCAATCTCGATTGCATTGTTATCCAGAGCAAGACCTTCCGATGGGTCAATGCAGATAAAGTAAGGAATGCTTTTCTTCATCTTCTTATAGAATTTGAAGGGGCACATATTCTTACTAAGATCAATCTCGCCAATCGGAGTTCTCTTATTTGCCTGGATATACATAACGTCTTCTCTCTTGAAGGGAGACAGAGAAGAACCATGCAATCTCTTAAGGTCTACCTCTCTCGCGATGATTTCTACGTCCCATCCAACCAGACGGCATTGAGTCTCATACCATGCCTGTGTCTTCTTTAATTGCTTCCAGGAATGCTCAATCCATATAACTCCATTGCGCTTTGACTGCACATCCTGAGTCATTGCGATAAGCTTTTCTATTGGAAGATCGTAATATTTATCATTCCATTTTAGTGTATGCCCTAACCATTCAGTTGCCGCTGCACCATCTCTAGAATCTAAGTCACCCATTGTGTCCATGAGAGTCGCTACACTCTCACCGGTTTGCATAAGAAACCCGCCCATGTCACCATGGGAATCAGACTATATCTTTATCTCTATATGGCGATATATTATATCCGTCCTATAGAGATACTTCGCGCTTCCATTTAAAGGATTTACTATAGGCTATTATCACTTATATACCTACCCAATAGCTTGGCTGTACCCTACTTGCTCTACGACATATGGATTACTCCTATGCCTGTGCTTTCGATAGTCGTTGAACCTTCTTCTCTCTATATAGAAAGAAGCTGGCTGCTGATCGTCTCTAATAAGAGATATCCCAGCAGTTCACGAAGTTGACAATAATAAGTTACCTTATTACGGCCCAATATGATTATCGTTATTTTAGATTATAAATGTTACTTGTAATATAAGTCTATTTACGGGAGTGAATAAAATGAATATTCAAAAAGTTATTCGTAAAGTCACATATCCAGGAATTAAAAAGGATTTATACGGAGTATGCAATGATGGAACTATTCTCAATTTAGTTACCGGTAAAATATTGAAGCCATATTTGGACGATAAAGGATACTACTCGGTGACTCCTGTAAGAACCAATGGAAAATGGCCGGCCATAGGAGTTCATAGATTAGTAGCATGGGAGTTTTGTCCAAATGATGATCCAGAGCATAAAATATTTGTCGATCATGTAGATGGTGTGAAAACAAATAATGCTGCGTATAATCTCGAGTGGGTTACACCTGCTGAAAATACTCATAGAGCTCAAAAAATAGGACTTATGCTTCAAACCGGAGAGATAAATAAAAATAACATATATCCCGAATCTTTCATAAGAGAACTTTGCGAGAGACTAGAAAGCGGACAAAGCCGGATGGATATTATCAGGGATTTAAATCCAGATCACCCGTATATGAAAGATAATGCATCCCTTTACGATACACTATCAAATCTTATGAAGAAAAAGATATGGAAAAATGTCGTATCTAATTATAATTTTCCTAAGGAAAAATATAGATACACTGCAAGAGTTCCAGAAACCGGGAAATATGTATATCCAGAATCTCTCATTAGGAAGATTTGTGAAGAATTAAATTCTGGGAAAAAGGTTAGACAAATAGCATTAACTCTTCAGAATGAGATAAGCAGATATTCTAAATCTAAAGATACGTATAGGAATGCATATTCCGTTGTGAAAGATATTGCAGATGGAAATACTTGGGTTAATATTTCTTCCGAATATGAAAATATCAGAAAGAACTATCCAAGCGTGGATTGCTCTAATCTTAATGTAGCTCTAATATGCGATATGCATGATAAAGGATATAAGAATAGAGAAATTTGCAAAATAATGGGATTGAAGAAGGAAGATGATAGAGTAAAATATATTGTAAATCAATATAGATACAATCATCTGATTCCTGATAATATGGACATTCCGTGCATTAATTAATGATAATCATGCGATTTTAGGCGTGCTTGTATAGATAATGCATGCAGTCGATCCTGATTTAAGGGCATTCTCTCTTGCCTTAGAGTAAGCAAATGCTGCGCTTCCCATGATTGTGGTATTAAAAGGAATGAAGTCCCATTCGTCAAAGTACATCAGGGAAGATGTGGCGCCACGTCCACAGGTCATAGCAGAATCTTTGCTATTGGCTCTCGGAAGAAGTTTAATGTTATTATTATTCACAGGATTGCGAATAGCAGTGACACTATTTTTCTCCTTAACGAGATTTCCTGCCATGTCTATGGTTGTCTTCATTTGCATATACCTGGGAAGCATATCTCTATGACATTTCAGTCGATAAAGATTCATCTTGTTATTCTCACCATCTTTATTGGCAAAAAGAACGGTAGCGGATTTTGCTCCGAATGTATATGCATAGTCTATCTCTGATAGAGCACAATGGGTCTTACCAGTCTGACGAGGTTTACATAGATAATGGTCGATATGGTTAATAAAGCAATACCAAGCAGCAGCTGAGGTTCTATCTATAATGAATTCAGAACCTCCTCCTGGTTCAATGGCAGAACCATCCTGAGGAACTCTACAAATCTCTCGTAACCAGTACCAAGGATTCCGCATACATTCTACGATAATTCTCAGTTTGGTAGATAGAGGCAGAGCTTCAGAGAAAGGATCTACTCCAATCAGAGATCTGTCATAGATGACCAAGAAGAATTTGTTATTTTTGATACCTAAAGAGTGAAGATCACGATACAATTCCAAGAAGGATTTATTCTTGGTCTTGAAATCATAGCTCTTCTTTAGCTCAGCTACCTTAGGAAGAGTCTTGATATCAGTCTTGATTAACTGCTCGACTTTATCACTGTCTGGGTTTGTCCACCCAGGGGATGAAAAGTCTATGTCTGGGGCTTTATTTTGTCCCTCATCATCACCGAGATTGTCAATCTCTCTGTAGACCTTTCTGTAGTCTACATCTTCATCAATCATATTTACTATCGTAGACAAATATAAATCCCTCCTTTTAATTCATTGGTTGAAATACATGAGAATTAGAGACATATAAATCCCAAGTAATGACTCAATCTATAGTCATTACTTGGGACCTTAATTTCGTTGAAAAATAAAAATCCTCCATGCAATCCCGATGTATGCATGGAGGCTTGGTTAGGAGATATTCATTATGACACAACCTAAATTTTCAACTATTAACGACATTGTTGATATCATGTGATCGATAAAAATAAAGGGAGAAATCTATGTATATTATTCTATTGATTTAATGTCACATAAGCGCCAGTGTCATAGATGGTAAAGATGTATCAATCTTTTGATGGAAAGTCCGGTACATGTTTCTCGATATAATAAAATTGCCCATATAGAATAGCGCTCTATATGGGCTGATCGGAGGAACCATCAATGATCCGCTTTTCTACAAAATATGACATCCGGAATATAATTCTATCCATAAATCCGGAATATTACAAGTCTCATTGGCATGACGTGTACCTTATTTGGTATTACGGAAGAGAGATTCTTCCAGGTCATCCAAACTTTGAGTATACGAAAGGAACGAATCAACTCTACCTGATTCCGACTTATATTCGTAATCCTCAATTCAAGAGACTCTGTGATTTATTCCCAGGCTTTCGGGATCTCTACCGAGATACTCTTAAGCTAATCGGATAAAATCATATGAAGCTTATGTGACAAACAAATCAAAGATGGTGTATCTCCTTAACCAGAGGTACACCATCTTTTTTGATCTTATTTACATATCGTCATCGTCAGCATCATCAAAGAAGTCGTCATCAATGTCATCATCGTAATCCTCTTCCTTGACAGTGTCACTGACAATCTCAGGATTGATGTCAGATCCCATAGAATACCCATCATCCTCATCGGCAGTGGCATTCAGCAGATCATCGACATCATCATCGGTATCTTCACCCAGATCGGGATCGATACCATCATCTTCCATATCCTCTGCATAGGCAGAATACTGACCCAGGAGTCTGACATTCAGCTCCTCATCAGCATCCTCAATCATAGCGATCTCATCCGCAATCTGATCATTGATGGAGCGATCGTTTTCCATAGCAGTCTGGATATCTTCAAACAGCTTACCCATAGGGATAACCCTCCTAATTCTTTATAGTATTAGACAAGATTGGTACTCTCTCCGGATCCATCATTCTGATAGACATACTCTACATAGACATTCACAGTTCCTTGAATGAACTTGATGAATTTGAGAGTAATGGGATTACCGGAGACACAATCAATGGGCATGTACAGATCGGTGACATAGTCTTCTCCTCTGGCTACATTACCCATATCCTCATTCTTATAAATGACTTGATCTCCATAGATGAGTTTGAAACCAGAGCATTGCATATCATGGACACCACTAATGGTGATCTTCTTCAATACAATATTCCGATTGAATCTCGGGAAATCAACTTCGTATCCGACATTGTTGAGATAGGCATAGTTAAGTTTCTCATTATCCATCTGAGAAATCTTAGACTTCATCTCATTCATAGCCGGGACGACAGTATCTTCGATATACTTGGAAGCTGTCATATCGTCAGTATCCTTTCCTTCAGTTCCAGGACCACCGACCAATCTAACAGTCAGATCGCCAGATTCATTGAAGATAGCATTGTAGCATTTCTTCAATACATAGATCAAGGCAGGCCCATAGATATAGTCATCCGAAGTCATATCAAAGGTAAGATCTTCGAGCATACCCAGATTCAGAGTGATCTCTTTGGAGGTAATATAATCATAGATGAGTTGATTTCTCTCATCGGTGATCTTCAGTCCTCCTTCTTTGATCCCTCTTGTGAGATCTGTGGTAAAATATTCTCTTGTCTTACCAATGATTCTTCTAGACAGATAATCATCTCTTTCAGTGCTTCTTCCAAATGTTTCCAGATGGATACACTCACAGTAGTGATCACTATACATCAAGAGAGGAGACGACTGTTTCGTACACTCATAGGTATAGTAATATTGGTAAGGAACCATGGTAGAGGCATTCTTCTTTTGAAGAGCATACCACAAGGTTTTTCTATATCTAGAATCAAAGTTAGAAGGAATCTTGTCATCATAGGTAAGAGCTACCACACGATTTGTGATTCCATCTCCAACCTCCCACAAGTCTACCTCTTTCATGAATCGAATCAGATAGATGTCATATAAATAGGTAGGGGTCTGATTCCACATACCAAGACCTACAAAGGTACCGACATCACTGTGATAAAATGTCTCATAATAGTTATTCATGAGATTGGTGATGTAAGTGCCCAAGTATTGTGCCTTGGTATATTGATCATTCTTGACAATACAGGAATCTTTGGTGCCAATATTCTCAAAGATACAGGTATAGTCTTCTACGACCTGTTTCTGTAATTGACTATACGAGGAATTCTTATCTGTTTCTTTTGCAGTGGCATAGATCTCTGCATCGAGTAGATAATAGTCATTCGCCTGGACTGTATTGAATTCTTTAGAAGTTACCCTCCAAAGAATTCCGACACTCATACCAGGGAATTTGAAGTAGAAGTAATCTCCAGGAATAGGATGAATCGTCCCAGGAAGGACAATCAATCCATTCAAATCGAGATCCATATCCATGCCATCTTCATCATAGGTCAGCTCAGGTTTCAATTCCGGCAAACCATAGATAGGAAATTCCTTGATCTTATTATAACGGATCGGAGATTTCCTTCCTATCTCTTCTTTGACAGATTGACTCCCTACATCTGCTCTACTCAGAACTTGGTTGATATGGTAATACTCAACAAAAGTAGGATTCTTCTCCAAGTATTTAGAGAATTGCCCTACTTTATTTTTCGCATAAATCTCAATTTGTTTCTCATAGTAAGGAGATGTCTCTACCGACAGAATTTTTGCCAATTCTATCACCTCTCCTAGTATCTTGAAACTTTAATGTGGTGTTTTAAACGCCTAGCATCCAAGAAACTCGTATACTAAAGGAGGAATCGATCAATATGAATACTATCTATATACTTCTCTTTATGATCTTCATGCATATAATTGATGATTTCAGACTCCAAGGCATTATGGCCAGTATGAAACAGAGATCTTGGTGGGAGAATCAGGAGGGATATAACGATAAATATAGATTTGATTATATCCCAGCTCTATTATGTCATGCTTTCTCATGGTCTATGATGATACATCTCCCTATCTTGATATATTTCCATTTTGATATGGGAGATCGATGGAGTTTATTCATCTTCACGATTATAGTTCAATTTCTATGGCACGCTTTCATAGACAATATGAAAGCTAACTGGAAGATGACCAATCTTGTAGCTGATCAAAGCTTACATATGCTCCAGATTATCATATCCTGGTTCTTCTTCATTCTTTTTATCCCATTCTAATTCGATACTTGGATTCATATATAAAGGAAAAATCACCCATATGGATTTTTATGTCCATATGGGTGATTAAATTTCATATATACAGAGATTACGATGGTGCTTTTCGAATCGTAATCTCTGTATATTATTTATTTGTAAAGATCCTATGACTCCGTGTTATTTTACATTGGAAGTTTTGTCTTACTTACTTGGATATTTGGCATGGCCTTTGATTCCGTGAATCTAATTCATGAAAGAAGGAACGGACATGTTTGATTATCCTATTCAGAATATTTCTGATTTGATTCTATATACGAAGTCTATTGATGTACGTGAGGAGAGACGTAAAGACTCTCTCAAGTATCATCTTTGGAATTATGTGAACCTTCTGGATCCTTCGAGCAACGATCGAAAGTATCTGGAGGGAACACACCAAACCTATCTGGTTAAGAGTGCAATGAAGAAACCTCTCTTCAAAGAATTCTATAGCCATTGTAATGGGTTTAGACTCTATGTAGATATGATGTCAGTATATCTTGATTAAAGTTTGACATAGGGTCTTCACAAATGGTATGTATGATATGGGGATCTCATACATACCATTATTTTTTCGTTTTTACTAAATTAAATCCCCATATGGACTTTTAGCATCCATATGGGGACCAATGTTTTTACTTACTGCTTCGGAGCACGGATCGCCTTGCCATTGCGGCCTTCGGCATTGGTCTGCTTCAGAGCCTTGTCGATCTTGTCCTCCATCTGCTTGCCACGGACATCCTTCACAGAGCCAGCGGTAGCAGCGGCACCACGCAGAATGCGCTTGGCTTCACGAGTGGCCTTGCTATTCCACTTGTCCAGAACCTTCTCACGATACTGACGCATCAGATCACGGTACTTGACATACTTGTCATAGTTCGGGTCACCCGCAGCACGAGCCAGACGGAACGCAGCACGCTTGGTAGCAGCGGACAGATAGCTGTACTTGGTGTACTTGGCGACGACCTTCTTGGTAGCCTCAGTGGCAACCATCTGGGCGTCAGGAATCAGACCATAGATCTCCCACAGATTGGCATTCTCCTGCACAATCTGCTCATACTCCTCAGGAGTGCACTGCTCCTGAATGCCAGCCAGAAGAACACTGGCCATGCCTTCTTTGTCATCGATCAGAGAGACGTTCTCGGTAGCAGGAGTGCTATCGTCGTCAATCAGGAAATCCAGCAGATCATTTTTCATTTTATGGAGCTCCTTTACATAGGATATAGGGTTCACTACTTAGGATTGATCAATTCCATGAATATGAGATATACCATTTATGGATTCATGGATAATACCTCATACATTAATGACGTTGTTTCTTAAGAAAGATTTACACCATCTATCGTAGGTCTGTAGGAGAGGTAGACCATAATCCGATAGATGGTGTAAATCTTTTGGTTTAGCGAATCTTACACAAATAAAGTAGAAAGGAAGCATAGCTAAATATGAAGTAGAAGATAATTGGAGCGGCGAAAGGGAATCGAACCCTCGTCCTCAGCTTGGAAGGCTGATATACTAGCCGTTGTACGACCGCCGCATAT
>ENA-ORTS01000942-ORTS01000942.1-human-gut-metagenome-genome-assembly--contig:-NODE-942-length-21591-cov-2.611302_pt1 | contig 21591 bp, 17 predicted proteins | sample MGYA00241911_ERZ509186 | MGnify/ENA primary metagenome ERZ509186 (study PRJEB26280, sample SAMEA2338852) | human gut metagenome | biome: human gut; feature: human-associated habitat; material: faeces...
TTCTTGACGTTGGTTATTAGACCGCTAGGAAAGTCAATACTTGAATTCTTAAAATACATTGAAGAATTGGTATATTGATCGTTAATAGCGGACGTTAAAGTCTGTACACACCACAATTCTATATTGCCATTATTCCATTTCCTATAATCCCAATTTCCGCTCTTAGCATTTGCTATAATATAATCCTCATCGAGACGTATCCAATCAGACCAACTAGTGTAATAATTACGAAAATATCGATGACCATCATAAGTGACAAATTCTTGATAGCATATACTTTGATTAGCGAATCTTCTTACTATTAGCCATCCATTTTTATCTTCAGGCTTATTAGTCGTGTTATCATAAGCATAATAATGACCGCTAGTAATTATATTATTGCAATCGCTATCTGCAATTAGAGGAATATCCTCTGTAAATCCTTTATTAAAATGCGCACCACTATAAAAATTTGCATCCATACCAACTTCAAACTCATCCGCCTGGCTTATCTTACCAATGGCAAGTCCTTTTCCTGATGCCGCAATATGCATAATCGAAAAGCCGGTCGAAAGTTCAGCAGTAGTTGTAGACGTCTCGAAAGAGTCAATTGCTTGCATCTGTACATTGTATGAACTTCCATCTTCTGCAGAAAATATCTCGGATCCTTCTTGAGTATAAGATTCCATATTAATTGTTCGAAACGTGTATGTCGTATCACTCGTTTTTTTATATCGTAGCTTAATAGACTTCGAGTTTTTATTTGACAATGACGTTATTACTGCTTTATATGAAACTTTACAGTAGGACCCTGTCATATTTTCTGTGCCGTCTTGATCACATCGGTGCATAGTAAATGTTATTTTAGGAGAGCTATATGCAAGAACATTTATAGTAGTAGTTGCTGACCCAGTTCTATTACGTTTATCTGTTGCTTTGCCTGTAATTGTATTACTTCCGGATGTCGTAATGACATTCGTAGTAGCCGGATTGTCACTATATGTATTCCCGTTTGCAATAATACTGTAACCCGTAATCGGAGAACCATATGCTGGCGTCGCAGTGACCGTGATTTTCATTTTTGACTTATTCTGAACGTAGCCTCCGTATGTAGCCGAATATCCAGTTGGATCGGTTATATTCACGGTGCACGTAGGCTTTATCGATGTTGGTATCTTCATGACAACAGTTTGATCGGAAGTTCCAACAACGGTTGATCCATTGTATGTGGTCAATTTAAAATACACACCCGCTGGAAAGAGTTGTGTAGCAGTATTGGCTAATTCTAACGGAGGAGTAAACGACCATGACGTTGCCGTCGATTTAGTAGCAATTGTACCGGAATATGAACCGCACTCCCATGTTAATGTATGCGTAAAACTTGAAACTTTCCTATCAGCGGTTATTGTCTGAGCCACCCCTAGTGTTCCGCCACTAACGTTTAATGCAGACGCTCGTCCGATTGTATTTAGAGCAAACGTTCCAGAGCCTTTGCAGTTAACAGATGTGCCATAAACAGCAGCACCAAGTGTAATAGTGAATGATCTAGAACCATTACTATTATGCGTAATAGTTTTAGTTCCAGTTTTTATGGTTCCTACCTTTCTCTCTACACGATCACTCTTGCTATAGACAGTTGCGCCATCAATGATAACATAAAGAGTACGTTCAGCAACCCAATTTCCGCTATATCCTTGCGCCGATAAGGTCCAGGAAATCGTAGACGTATTATTCGCTGTAGACTGAGTTGCAGTCCATGACAGCTGATAATATCGACCGTTGCTATCCGCATTTGTTTTAACAGTTCCGCTTAGCGCCATATTTTATGCCTCCTTAACCTTTAATAGCATCAGTGATCCATCACTTCTGGGAGTGAATGCAAAGTTACCAAACTGAGCTCGCTCATTGACCTCAACAACAATATTACCGGTGTGAAAATCATTGCCATCCCACCATCCGATAGGAATTCCATTTTTCGTAAACTGTATCATATCATTGTCAAGTTTTAATTTAAGACTGTTTTCATCTTTTCCGATTTCGATACCGTCTGTACTAAATCGAATATACTTAGTAAGTTCTTCAAATTTAGTATCAACTTTTCCATCGACGGTCTCTATTGATGAATTGGTCGATGTAAAATTCATTTCTATCTGATCAGAGAGAACTTCTAACTGACTTTTTGTCGAGCTCTTATAAGTATTGTACTCATCCTTCTCGACATAATCCTCTAAGGCATTGAGAACAATACCATGTACGTCGTTCGTAATTGATGCTGACTGACTTGCTATGGAAAGCTCTAAGTCATCCGCCGTGGAATCAATTTTATTATCGACGTCTTCAGGAGCAGGAGTCCAGTCCGTTGGTTTATTACCCTTCTCTACCTTGATCCAATGAATCGTTGTTTCACCAGTGACTGTACCATTGTTAGGAAATCTAAAAATATCAATATTTCCATATGCAGCATTATCTTCTGGCGTTCTTCCGTCATAATAAGAAGCAGTAAATGTCCCTGAGATAATTTGCTTAGTTGTTCCATTAGGAACTAACGTTACAAGAGGCGTATATGCACCACTTACATAAGGTATTAATTTTGTAACATTTTCCGCCGGTGTTACACATAAACTCAATGTATATGTTTCTCCAGCTACTAAATATGACGTTGGTTTATATGTTACAATTTTATAGGCACTTGATTTGTATTCAACATTACTTTTTTTAATTAGATTTCGTCCACCAATTTGAAGATTATCTACAGAGTCCTTTGCCGCTGCTGCGTTTGCATTAGCTTCGGTGACCATTGTACCAACATCTTTATTGCTAGCACTTAAATATATACTGCTCGCCGAAATAGCGAGTTTATAAGTATTATCGGCGTCCTTATAATATTTTAGATAGTTACTGGCATCGCCAAAAACAGCCTGACCGTCATTATCCAAATATATACCTCTAGTGGTATTAGAAGCAGATTCCTTAGCCCCAGAATATATAGAATTTTCTGTAATTTTAAAGCCGCCGATAGTAGCATCAAATGCAACAAGATCCGTAACACTAATCTTTGTAGCAGTTATTGACTTGGCTGTTATGATACTACCGTTAAGACTGTTGTACTCTGTCTGCTGAGTTTCAGTTGTAACACCGTCCGTATTCAGCTTGTAATATAAGCCGTTTTCACCTTTTACTACAAGCTTATCTGCTACGACAGTACCGCCCTCGATCAAGTCACCTTTAATTGTAACGCCGACTAATTCACCGGTAATAGTTCCGCCTTCGATTGTAAGATCTTTTATTATACCGGATTTAGCGTAGAACTCTTCTATTGCAGCCTGTCCGATATTCGAGAAATCAATATTGGCGTACTTAAGATCTGCAGAAGCGGCAGATAATTTATTAGTTTCCAAGTTCTCGATAGAAGCATCTACTGCTGCTAATTTAGTTGTAGTAGTATTCTTGAAATCGGCATAAGTACTAGACAAATTATTAACACTGACGTTTGTAGCTTCTAGATTCTCTATAGTAGCATATTTTGCGTCGGCAATTTCAACGCTTAGCTTATTTGCTTCAAGATTATCAATGCTAGCAGACTGCGCATTTAATGTTTCATTGATAGTTACATTATCAGCTGTCAATGTCTCAATATTTGCATTAGCAGCATTAAGATCTTTTCTTATGTTGACAGTATCGGTATTTAGCGTATCAATTCTAGCGTTTGTTGCATTAAGTTCTTCTGTGTCAACTTTATTTGCAATTATCGTATCGAACTCTGATATCTGAGTACCCAATTCCTCTACATCACTATTTCTAGCGGAAGGGGATGATATGTTTCCTGTGACAATCGCGGAATGATCTTTGATCATAACCGTAACTCTTTCGTCAGGCTTAACAACAGTTGTAGACGTTATAGGAGTAAGCCGGTCAGATCCGTCAAGTTTGACATAAACCGTGTCATTATAACTTACGGTTGTTCCATAAACAACTTCTTCTGTTTTAGTCTCTTCTTTTTCTGTTGTAATTTTTGCAAACTGAGATATAAGTTCATTTGATAAAGCCATAGAAAATATCACCCCCACAATTTAGTAGTAAATATCGCTTTTTCAGTAACCGGGCAACCGGGTTCGCACTTAATTGTCTGGCTTATTACTCTCGCTTTAATGTTCGTTAATCCGGCTCTTGAATAATTTAGTCGGACGCAATCCCCTAGTCTAACTGGGCAATAAGCGTGAGTATAAGAAATGGTATACTCTAAAGAAGAAAGCTCTTTTAATAAACTTTCGGCATACTCTTTTATTTGGTTCTCGGTCGGATCTCCTATAAGATCTGGATTATTTACCCTATGAATAATTTCTCTTCCACGATTCTCTACAGAAATCGGACTATTAGAATCATTATTAACAACTCTAGTTTCATAGTAGTCGTTTCCGCTCGAATATATCACTTCGACGACATTCGGAATTCCATACAGATCATGGTTCATAGTTAATTCTGGATATAATATTGAACTGTTGTCGTCATTATACTCCCATACAGGCTGAAGAGACGCTGTTGCCTGCTTTGGGGCAAACAGTATTCTACCTAACTCATCAAGATCAAATCTGTATTTCGCATTTGAAATAAGATCTCTAACATATGTTAGCCAAGTATCACTTGTATCTGCAACAAAATCTCTAAAGAGCTTATCAGAGCTCGCTGGTTCAACGACAGGAGCTCTGACATGATCTCTGGTTATCATATAGGCATTCTGCATGATGTTTTCATTCTTGCCAACATAATAACCTAAAGGAGGCGGATTTTCTTTCAATTCGAGTAAAGGGGTATAGGCATCCATAGAGACGTCCAAAGTCTTACCTGTAAAAGTTGACGACGGTGTCTGAACTAAAAACGTACCTAAAGGATGCTTCTCTTTTAATCCATTTTGAATTGTTATAAGATAGATTCTTATATAACATTCTCCAACAGAATTCGTTATATCAATCGTTGCAGATCCGAGAGTGTCTGCTTCGATATCCCTGGAAATAGATGATGACTTAACAGTAGTTAAACGCTTGCTGTCCATCCAAGTTCCTGGATCTACAATATAATATTCGAATGTCTGTTCCATGGATTTAGTCCAATCAGGCATATCATGCGCCTCCTTCGACTCTTGTTACGTTAAAAGAAATTGGTATTGTCAAGTCGAGATGCTTCTGACTGTAAGAAACTGAAATATTAGCCCAATATCCGCTTCCAGAAGGTTCTCTAACGTAAACATCACCTGTCCATATTGCTAGACGACGAATAGCATAGAGAGTTTCTTTATCATATTTGGGTATCTCAACATTCCACGTTGATGTAACTCCTAGCTGAGATCCATAATAACTTACAGGATGCTTTCGACCTATATACTCGACAAGAGAAACGTCGATAGAATTACTATCCGACACATCTATATTATACGGTAATTTAAGCATCGATCCAGTCCACGTCGGCTCTGTTGGTAAGTCATCTTCGCTAACATCAAAGTCTGACCAGTCATCATCCCATTGAATTATAACTGAATTGCATCCAACAGGAAATCCGGGAAGATCGTAATAACTTACTGTTCCGGTTGACGTAGTAGTCGCTACTACTCTATAGCGAGCATAATCTAGTGCCGGATGAGGATCCGTTATAGACACATTTTTCACATTATCAAGTCCCGAAGCAATCTCTGTGAATGATCCATCGAATTCTCTACGATAGACAGAAAGCGTGACTCCTTCTATAAAATCGTCGTTTTCATCTTTACAGCACGGAGTAATATAAGCAACATATGCTTCGTCGTCGATCGATACTGCTGCATCTGGTTCATATGAAACCTCGGCCCAAGACACAGATATTGTTGTGCTTGCTTCTGCTGTTAATCCAGAATTCATAGAAACGACACACGTTATTTTATATTCCATGCCGTTAGCTAAATCTACGTTTCCGGCCGATAATTCAACCATCAAAGCATCTGACGTGTCAAAATATTTAGAATATACTTCTTCGCCTTCATTAACCGTTTTAGGATTTCCTACGTTATCGACCGTCTCATACGCCTGGTTCGATGCAATAGATACGTAATAACCTATTGGTGCTTGAGTATTAGGTCCAGCCAATGCCGAAATATAAAACGGAAATGTGGTTAGAGTACTTATTGCTGTTCCAGCACTATTTATAACACTTAGCGCAAGAGTTGGTGTCGCATAAACGTCAATTGTTCTCTGAACAGACCAATCGCCATATTTTTTAGTAACACCAGCTGTTCGAACTCGCCACTTTATCTTAGTTCCTTCTGAATATGTTGACGTGTCCACAGAATATGAACTTGTTTTATCTTTTAAGTCAGGATCCGTCGTATTTTTTATTGTGTAGGTATATTTCGTATTATTGAAATATATCTCTAGCTCTGCATATGTCTGACTAGACCCATCTTCTGAATTATGAACCCAATATAAGTTCAAAGGATCGCCAACAATAGCTGTTGTGGTCGATGACCAAGTAGTAGGAGCTGAAGGAGCTTTACCTACTATGGTTGATGCTATAGGCGACCATGTTGATTCACCTTTTTCATTGACAGAACGAACTCTGAAGAAATATTCCTGACCGGATGTAAGTCCCGTCTTTTCATAGTGAGTAAACTCGATTCCGGTAACCGTAGTCGTCTGATCTGAACCGTCAAAATATTTTTTCTTTGTTGTGTATTCAATGTCGTATGTCTTAGCGGTACTTACAGCAGTCCATTCCAAATATACAGAAGTTTCTGAACTGGCTCGACATATCGTTATTTCCTTTGGCGGAGATGGTATAGCTTTATTAGAACCAGAGAAATCAGACCATTCGCTGTAAGCCTTAGCTGTTCCAGCAATTCCAATAGCTCGGCATCTAACTCTATACTCTCCACCGGCATCAACTCCGCAAGTAAACGACGCTTGGCAAGCCAAAACAGGAGCTGTTCCACTGTTTATAAGTTTAGTTCCGTTATATACTTGGAATTCTATATCTGCGACCTTTGAATCTGATATGTTATCAACTGATGCCGTAAGCTTATACTTTTCAATTTCGACAGTAGGCACAGGCGGCTTATCCGGAATTTGCGTCGCTGAAATAGCATAGCTAGCCCATGCTTCAGTTCCAGTCCAATAATAAGCCGTCTTGTTATTTGAGCCTGTTGTATACGTCTTTGACACCGGTTTTACGCCAAGGCATATTCTTATAGCATTTGATGGCGGACTATAAGTCGACTGCTTTTCTTTTATTTCAGACGTACTTGCTTTAAACCATACAGAATCTCCGGTGTCATAATACCATGTAACTCTGTAAAAGTCGAGTTTGTCTTCACTACCAGATGAAGTTGAAGTAGACGAACCAGTTCCGCCAGATAAATACTTAACAGCGATGGCGCTTTGAATATTATGATCGCCTTTCTGGCATTTTCCAAGAACAGCTCTATCGCCTTTAACCTGCGTAACGTACCATTTCTCTTTTTTAACCCAAGCCGGAATGGCGACTCCGTTGTAATACTTTGCCGCCTCCGACTTTATTGACACTAGGTTTCCGGCTTTTATCGCACCAGAGGAAGATGTTGTAGCCTTTCCTTGGCCACTAAATGCCCATGTTGCATAATAGGTACCGTCAGTACCGGTTTGCTTTTTTATAGTTAACCCAGAAACAGTTGGCAAACTTATCTCCTCCTTTCAACTCTTACAGCTCTGACAAGAGTAGCCACAGCATCAGAAACATTACTACCATCATCATAAGTAATTCCGTTAATCTGATATGTGTCACCAGTCTTGCCAGATATCTTATTACCGAGATCTTTTATTGCGGAAATAACGTCGTCGTTACCTCCATTTTGATTTCCATTCATCATTGAAGTAATTGCCCGTACATTTGACATTACGCCAACAGACGGATTGGCACCAAACATTCTACTTATTGAACTAGCTCCGGCTCTAACATCGCTGAGATCAAGAACGGGTCTAATAGTCGGCTGTGCATCAATATCAGAATTTATAACGTCTGAAATCTTAGCTACAGCATCACTCAAACCAGATTTAGCTTTAGATGCCATTTCAAAGCTTGCTTTATATGCTTTTGTCGTATGGTCTTTAAGTGCATTTACAAACGCAACGCCTGCATAATCACCAATTCCATAAAACACCTTCGACGGCGAACGCTCATCAAGAGCTTTTGCTGCTGCTTCTGAAGCAGCATCGGCCATCGCTTTAGCTTTAGCTCTAGCTTTGTAGGTATTAGCACTAATACCATCTGCAAAACCATCAACAGCATACTTACCAGCTTCACGGAACTGAGAGTAATAAGACTTTATCAACGATATCGCAGCTTTAAGAACTGCAGAAAAGCTGTCTTTTATGGCTTTCGTGTTTTGTGATATGCCTGATGCAAATTTGCTTGCCATATTTTTTCCAACGCCGACAAGCAACGACTCTTTTGATTCAACTCCCTTGATGAAAGAATCAGTCATTTTACTACCGGCAGAAGATACCTTCGAACTTGAGTCATTAAATGCGCTTATAAATTTATCAACAGCTGATTTGCTTATACTTTTAAGGTTCTTTCCGAGCGATTTCAGATTTCCGAAATCGACTCCTTCTGATTCTTTAGCCAAGCTAACAAGCGACTTAAATGCTGTTGCCGAAGCTGTAATACTTGTAGCATTTATTCCAGAAACAGATTCGCTGTATTTTTTCATACTTTCGCCGAACTTTGCGATCTTATCGCCAAATGAGCTAATATTCTTCGATCCAAATAATGTCTGCATGACACCTGTTTCTGGAAGAGCGTTTGCTACATCAGACAAACCTTTTGCAACTATAACTGAATTTGCAATTCCTTCGACATTTAAGCCTGTTACAGCTTCACCGTACCCCTTCAGGGCACTGCCGAAGTCAGTAAGTTTAGTAGCAAAATCTCCAAGGTCGTTTCCTCCAAATATCAACTGGGCTAAGCCGCCGCTTTTAGGAATAGCGTTTGCTACATCGGAAATATATTTAGCCGCATTTGCAGATGCTTGAATATCAGAAGCATTTATACCACTAACAGCAGCAGCATATTTCTTCATTCCCTCACCAAACGGAACCAGCTGCTCTGCAAAATCTGCTAACGACGATCCTCCGCTTATAAACGAAGCAATGCCGTTAACAATATCTGCCGCTGTAAGAAGAAGTATCACTTTAGCAAGAGTTCCGACATTTTCAAGTACTGATGCGTCGATCATCTTTGCGCCAACTATAAATGGCGTAAGGTTAACCATAAACTTCGACAAATCAGTTGCTATTTCCGGAAGTGAACTAGCTATTCCTTTTGATATGCCACCTATAAGTCCTCCGATAAACTGTCCGATAGCTGTACCTATTTTTTGCAACAGGTTTCCGCCTTGCGAAATGAACCATTCTAAGCCTGGTATCTGAGCCAATCCACCGAGAGTAGCCAGAACAAACGCCAATTCTGCTACAATAGTGCCCATCGCAAATACTCCGATCATGGCGGCCGGAGCAAGCAATGCTGTTGCCGCAAGAGCTGTCATCAAAGCTGCTAATATACCAACAGCTGCTATTCCTTTTATAAGAGTTTCTTTATCTATTTTCTTAAGCGCTTCTACAACACCAGAGAAAAATGACATAAATACATCGACAGCAGCTTGAATAAGTTGAGGAAGATTCTTAGCGACTCCTTCAAGTACTCCGATTAAAAACTTAAATAGCAAATCTATTATCTGCGGAGTATATTTAGCAAGCGATTCTAATACACCGAGTATCAATTTTAGTGCTCCGAGAGCTATTGCCGGTACACACTCGACAATTACATCAACTAGCACGAGAATAAGCGTCTTCAAAGCTTTTCCAATTGCAGAAGCACTTCGAGTTATGACCTCGCATATTACGACAATTGTATCGGTAAGCACCTCTATTATTGACGGGATAATTTTAAGAACTCCAACAACTATAATTGTTAATGCAGAAATTATACCAGTCGCTGCCGCTACTAATGCTCCTGATAAAGCAGTTAAACCTGCTGACAGTATTACTACACCAGCTCCAGCAGCTAAACACCCAAGACCAAACAATGCGACGGCTCCGGTAAGAGCCACAATTACAGGAACTAAAGGTTCAAGAAGATATGCGGCTACACCAAGAATTGCTAATGTTCCTGCTATTGCAACAAGTCCTTTTATTATAGAACCCCAACTCATATTTCCAAGAATTGTAAGGACTCCAGCCAATATAGTTAAAGCAACCGATGCAATTATCAGAGCGGCGGCGCCTTTAATAGAATCCTTCATAGCATCTAAAGCATTTGACAATATAATCAATGATCCGCCAAGAACAGCCATTTGCTTGCCGTATTCTTCCCAAGAAATATCTCCCATTTTGCTAAGAGCATTCTGAAGTATTTCGAGAGCTACTCCAATTATAGCAAGACTTATTGCGGATTTTATAATATCATCGCCAGATTCTTTAGATATAGAATTAAAATCCGTTACAAATTTTAATACACCCGCAATTGCAACTCCTGCTTTTACCAACTGCTCCCACTCTATCTGTCCGAATTTGGTGCATACATCAGCAAATATCTCCATAGCTACCCCGATAAGAATCAGCGCTATAGAGCTATTTTTTATGTCGCCAGAATATTTAGATAGTTTCCCGAATCCAGAAGCGATTAGTAAAATGCCTGCTATAGCAGCGCCTGCTTTTCCTAAATCGACCCATTCCATATTTCCAAATTTGGCACATGCGTCAGCAAATATCTCCATAGCAACACCAATGAGAATAAGAGAGAATGATGACCTCATTAATTCATCGGTATCTATAAGCTGCATTAACGCGGCAAAACCGGCAAATTCGAGTAATATAACCGCTACACTAGAGACGCCTTTGCCTAAATCTTCCAAACTGAGTTTAGACAAATCTTTACATACCGATGCCATTATCTTAAGGGCTACAGCCATTATGACTAGCTGATAAGCTCCTTTAGAAATATCTTTTCCGCCTTTTGACATAAGCTTAGCTGCTCCGACAACTGCATACATCAAAGCTGATACGCCTATAACTCCTTCGGCCAGTCCTTCCAAGCCCAAATCAGACAATTTCTTCACAGCAGAAGCGAGAATTAAGAGTGACACTGACATCGCTACTATAATAGCGACAGCTTCATATGCACCGTTGTAATTGCCATTGATCTTCTCAAATAACGCGAGAGCACCAATAGTTTCTCCAAAAAGAGCTGTTACAGCACCGAGAGATGTGCCTAATTTTTCTACCGGAACTTTAGATATAATAAGAAGAGCGGCTGCTAAGACCGCTACAGCAATTGCTATTTTAAGAATAGTTCCGGCTTTTATATTTTTCTGCCAATCTTCAAGACAATCTTTTACGCTATTTAAGACATTTACTATACCGTCTTTTATTCCACCGCTATCTTTAGCTTCTTTCTTAGCTTCTTTCTTAAAGTCTTTCAATCCTTCTGTGAATTTCTTAAGATCCAAAAGAAAAGAAGTGAATATGCCTCCATTAACGAGACCTACTAAATTATCGAGTCCGCCATTTAAAAAAATATCCCAAATAGCTTTACCGATTCCAGAGGCAGCAGATGATACTTTCTTAGCAACTTTACTTATTACTTCTCCGATTTTCTTAATAACATTAACAAATTTATCAAAGTAGTTAGGAAGTTTTATTTTATTTGTAATTGCTTCTGTAAACTCTTTTGTTTTGTCTATAGCTTTTCCGAGAAAGCCAGTTATTTTATCTACAGACTTGCCAAATAAATTGGATTTAGTTATAGATGTTACTATTCTGCTAACGAAATCGCCAAGAGATCCTGTGATATCCAAAACACTACCGCTTAAGCCGAATAACTTTCCGACTAGTGTAGCAACTGCAGAAACAATCTTTGTCACGACGCTAATTCCGAGTTTGATAATAGAGAATAGGCCTTTAAACGTTGATTTAAGTTTAGCAGCTTGCTTATCATTTAATTTAAACTTCGCAGTAAGATCTCGAATATACTCTGTAATTTTTAGTAGATGTTGAGCTGTAATAGGAGGAAATATCTCTATAAAGGCTTCTTTGATAGGCTTTATAATACTCATCAAACCATCTAAAGAATTTTTGAGAGATTCTATGAGCATCTTAGCATCAATCTTCGCGATAAAGCCCGATAATTTATTCGCCATATTCATTACTGTTTTAGTAACGGAATCTGCGATCGGGATCATAGCCGATTTTATATCGTTTATTTTTTCTCGTAATGTATTGAACAGTTTTACAAGTGCGCCGTTCTGTTCAATCAATGGCGATATAAATAAAGCGCCAATTCTGGCCAATGCAGCTTTAACGTTCGACAGGGAACCTGTGAAGGTCTCATTAGCTTTCTTAGCATGTTCGCCAAAAGCATCGTCCATAGCCGCTGCAAAGGTCTCAAATGAAATTTTTCCTTTTGAAACCATCTCTCTGACTTCAGATTCCGATTTATTCAAATAAGTAGCCAAAGTAGCAGCTGCGTTAAGACCTCTTGAAGCAAGTTGGTTAAGCTGCTCACCCATCAATCGACCATTGCCCGCGACAGTAGTGAATATCTCTCCAGTTTCCTCATATTCACTATTAGTCATTGCGGCAACACCAGCAACGGCTCTAAGTGCCGAAAACATTTTGTCGCCTGCTCTCATTCCTGTTGCAGCATACTGAGAAGCGACTTTTGCAGCAGCGTCCAAACTATATGCAGTTCCATCAACTGAATCATTAACATTTTTCATTATTGCTTGAACTGCCGCTTCATCCTTCAATAAACCTTGAAGCTGGAAGTGAGCATTTTCAAGGTTCATAGCCCTCTTTTTACCGCCCTGGACTATGCTGTCTGTTACGAAGTTGATACCTTTTTTGACAAATCCGATCATTGAATCGGTCATATTTCCTATGACTCGCATTCCTACAATACCCATAGTAGAAAATCGATTTTGAAGGGCTTCGACTCCGCTTGCAATTTTGTCAAACGATACATTGTTAGCCGCTCGGTCGATGTTTTCAAAACTTTTAGCTGCGCCATCAAAGTTTAAACTTTGCTTTAGTTTATCAAGAGTCGACATGCTAGTAGAAACATTCTTTTCAAACTGAGCATTATCAAATCGCATTTCAACAACTTTTTGATCAATTGTTTTGCTCATGCTTTAGTTACCTCCTTCCACGCAGCGTCAGCAATTTTATTAAAAATAGGCTGGATTGTGGGATTGATATAGTCTATTCCTTCTACCCAGCCTCCATTCCGAGTTCCGTGTCCATATTGCAAAATTATAGCGATAGGGACTCCTTTATTAATATTTGAGTTATAAAAAGATATAGTTATAGATCCATTTTGATTTTTGATCTTATAATACCATGAACTTGCGGTTAAACCAGAATCGACAGGTGTCGCAGACGCAAGGGCGGCCACTCCCTCTCGACCGTATTTGTCAAGTTCGCCGATTTTAAAGACATTTTTTACTCTCTCCAAATAACGAGTAAAGTTAGAAAAGTCACCCTTTTGTCTGAAACTTATCATTACCTGCACCTCTTAAACTCGTGATGTATAATTCAATGCAATCCAGCCAGCACCGGATTTAAGCTTTCCCCAACCAGCTGATTCGTCGACAATCGTATATACACCACGATCGCTTATACATCCGACGATATCGTAATTCATTCCAGGACCCTTACGAATATTAAGTGCTGAAGCAGTTATCTTGACCGTATACGGTTTAAAATTTGCTGTTGCCGGTTTAACTGTGGTGCTAACTACGCTAAGGAATTTTGTATTAATTGCACTGGAAATGGAGTTTTCGCCGTCGACAGACTTGTCGATTACGGCTCTGTCTCCTTTAACCTCATCGACAATCCAGTTCTTTTTAATTACCCAGGCAGGGACTTTCTTGCCGTTGTAATATGTTGCTCCATTAGAGATTTTGACTGTGCTGCCTACTTTTATCTTCGAAGTGGAAGCGGTTTCCTTTATGGGTTCAGTCTTCTGACCTGTTACACCGAGTTTCTTATTTACCTTTGCCGCTATATCCCCCATGTGATTATAAAGATAAGTTCCAGGGCATGATTTATTAGAGAACCACCTATGAACGGTCATGTTCTGCTTATCGACCTGGCCAATGAGAGATTTGTCAGCCTTCCACTTAAGCTCCTTAATACCGTTTCTCTTACATATATCAGCAACAAGGTTTATAAGTGAAGCATAAGCCTTAGCCGTAACCGCATAAGGCTCTTTCCTATCGGAAGCAACCTCAATAGTTACAGCACGATGATCGTTAGAAGCTGAAGAAGAGCACCAAGAACGATCCTTCTCTTCAACATACATACCTATTCTTCCATCCGGTCCTATTCCATAATTAGATGATGCCTGTCTACTTTTAGGTGCAAACACATTTCCTATAGTCTCGACAGAGCACTGACCAACGACACAATGGATTGTAATCGTATCAATTTTGTGATTTCGATTTATATTCTTATTAGGTGAGATTTTGGTATAATTAACCAAGGGGCTATTAGAAAATCCCATTAGTCCTCATCTCCTTTATTATTTGAAAGTTCTTCAAGAGCTTCAGGTGACAGCTCTTCTTCAAAAGTTTCTTCCGCAAACTCTTCCTGAGTTTCAGTAGTATTTATTTCTTCACTCATGATCATTTCATCCTTTCGTGTGTAATTGGTTTCTTCGAGCAGCATTAAGAGCTGCATTTCGACTCATAATGTCTCTTTTACTCATCTTCTTAGGAGGCTGATTCTTAATATTGCATACTCTAATCAGAGTAAGAAGACGATTAAGATGCCATTTCTGGCATTCAAATGGGATGTTTAAAGCTATCATCCAATAATAAATTAGCTCTGATGTAGTCTGTTCTCTACTTGTTCCTTTTTTGGTCTTATCATCGTTAAACCAAGTAGCAGTCATCGGAGCATCTATGTATTCATAAATTTTACGGATGTTATCATCCGTTAAGCATCTATATACTTCGTCAGGGACATTTTGTGTAAGTGTCATGCATCTTACGTAATCGAGCATTTCTTCATCCGTTTTATTTGTTTTTGAGAGAAAAGGTTTGCACCATTTTGATTCCCATTTTGAAAGAGAGACAAGAGAATGCTCTAATCTTAACGTCTGTTCTTTAGTTGTGATGAATTCTTCATTTATTTCATCCCACAACTCAGTAGCTGGTATAGTAATTTCAAGCATAGCTCACGCCTCTCATTAGTTTTCTATTTAATATTTTACTTCGCAGCAGGTGCAACAGTATTAGCAGTCCTATCGGCCTGGGGAATAATTCCGTTAACAAACTTAGCCGCTGCATCAGCATCCGTAGCAAGTTCCATAAATAGATTAGAGTACGCCTCTGTCTGTGAGAACGAAGTGGCGATCTCTTCTGATTTGATGAATCTCTTGCCATCGGGACTCTTCTCGCCGTATGCTTTAAGCACAAGATCTTTGAAAACCTTAATTATCGCCGGTGCATCCTGGGCTGAAACAATCTTCTGAATCATCTCAGCGAGACCGCCAGAGGTACTCATTTCCATCTCCATAATTTCGGCCTTTGACAGATTAAACCAAAAGTCTTCGGTTCTCTCAACTCCATTATAATCAGTGTAAGTAATAGTCTTTTTAAGCATAATAAGTTTCTCCTTTCAATTAAAAAAGAGGGAACCGCCAGCCAATATCCCTGAATACGGTTCCCATAAAATAATTTCGTTTTTTTATATTAGCCTGCTGCCGTCATGAGAGTCTTTATCTCATCCGGAAGAGGCAGGCGAGGTTCTACGCCATCACTTCCGCCATTAGTAGACGGATCCTTGCCGTAAAGGATAGTCTCAAGAGCAGCGAGTTTTGTTTCGTCAGCCTTAGTCGAATCGATAACTACTGTAGCAGTAGGCTTCATACCAGAAACGCTAACAGGGGTGGTTGTAAGTTCCCAAGAGAATGTTATTGCCTCGGGGCTATCATTTATAGTAGCATATGCCTTCTCTGAAGGAGATGCCATTGCACCATAAATAATATGAAGCTTATAGCCATGATCGTTACCATCAGTATCGTTGCCAAGAGTAGTCTTATAGCACAGACCAAACGGTTTACGAGTCTGCTGACCAACATAAACGCCGTCAACAAGCGCTGCCGAACCGTCGCACTTAGCGAACTCCTCCGGATAAGTATATGCCTCAATAGTAGCGCCAAACTCCTCTGTTGAATAAAGGCTCAGATACTTAATATCGTCTGCATAAAGTGCAGTTGCCTCAGCTCCAGACGGGCTTTCAGTAACAGCCGTAAGACCGTTCCAAGCAACACCGTTGGTATATGTGCCGTTTGTCTGAGGGTAGAAAACACCCTGCTTTACACCGGTTTCATAAAAATGCTCACCGGTCTGATCCCATACAAGTCTTGCCATTAAATTTTCCTCCTTAATAATATATAGTAAACACATCGTGATTGAGATTATCCGCGGTATAATGACGATCATATCTGCAAGACGGTAACTTTGAAACTAATTCTACGATCTCGCTATCGGGATTCTTATCAATCACTATTAACTCATAAGAATGCGACTGCCTATATGCTAAATTATCAGCAAAGTCGTTCTTTATATTGCTACGACGATAGACAATCGCTGGATATTCCATTTTTACTGACTCGGGAGGCTGATAATATACGTTTTTTGATCCGAGCAAATTTTCCAGCTCATCCTGTAGTTCAATCCTACTAGACATTATAAATCTCCCCCAAAGTCAGTATTAGTCTCGGGTACGAAACTTCGACATTATCAATCTTCCATTTCGTACCCATAAACTCAATGTAACGAATCGAATGAAAGTTCTGAATGGCATACGGATCGGCCACAATAGAAATATCATTTGAAACTACTATATTATCATTGAGATTTTCAGATGATTGAAACCTACGAGTATTTCGAGTAACGTCTCCGTAATACTCTCGTACTGTTATGATCTCTTCCCATACTCCAGGCTTTGTTTCTTTTGTCTCAGCAAAACCTATTTTACCGAACCATTTCGCCATTTTGAATTTTCACCTCGATTTATTTAATCGGCAACAGAGACCAGAGTAGCTGTTGCTGCGCTACCTTCGGAACTGCCGGCCTTAGCATAAGTAATTGTTCCTATGTTGCTCGAAACAGCGAAACCAGTCGGAATGAAATAAGCTTCGCCGACCTTTATAACCGCGCGCTTAAGGAAAGCATCCTGAAGCTCACTTGTCTTAAACTGGATAGTGCAAGCGGAATCAGTATATGCCTTCTTATCACTGCCCTTTCCGTAAATCACAATAGCTGCAACGTTCTTGTCTTTTGCCTGATCAAAAATCTTATCCATTATAAATTACCTCCTCTAATTAAATAGCTAAATTAACCAGCAGCGACATCGAGCTCAAGCTCAATAGCGGAGTAAGGCTTAACGAGCGCGCCAGAGCAACGAGTCTCAATCAGGTACTTCTGCTGGTTGTAATCGATGTCGAAATCATCAAACATGTTGACGGCACCGCCCTTATCAGCACCAACATTATAGTCTGCAAGGTTAACGATAATGCCGATCAGATCGCCACCCTCGGGGCCCTTAACGCCTTCCATAACCGGAACGGTGACAATCTTGCTGACACGCATAGCGGCCGCAACATCGGCATCGTTCTTATACAGACGATGACCCTGAGTGTCCTCAAGAAGAAGTGCGTTAGTAAGCCAATCCTCGGTAGTGTAGAAAGTCGGATTGCCGGAGCCCTTATAGTTCTTACGAGCCTTAACAGCGGACTTGATCATAGCCTTAGCCTTATCGTCATCGGTTGCATTGGTAGCAACGCTAACCTTCTGACGGATAGTATAAAGCTCAGAATCAGACACGACCGGACGAATATTGGACTCGTTGATCTTGTCATCGCTTGAAGAAAGACGACCGTCGCCGATAAGAATCGCACGAGCGATTTCCTCATCAAGCATAACGCGCATCTCAGACTTCAGCCAAGCAACAACGTCGAAATCGGTAATATCAATGACGTCGTCACGATCAAGCTTCTGCTTTTTGTAGATCGTAGTAGGAGTGGTAGTTCTCTTAAGCAGCGAGAAGACCTCCTCCTTCTTAAGGTTGCCCTTAATGTAACCCTTTGCACGAGCCTCATCCTCGGTTATATTGGCAAATACCGACTTAATACGAGAGAACGGAGTGTGATGGACAGCACCCATAACTGTGCTAACCCAGCCAGTGTCTCTCTTAATGAACTCGGGCGGATTGTTAAGTGTCTTCGCCTCGGGGAACAGATAGTCAATCTGCTCGATACCGTACTCATCGGCATGTGCAAGGAAGCTCTCCTTCAGGCTGCCGAAGCGCTTGGCATCACCAATAATTGTTTCCATTGCAGCATGAGAAAGAACATCGTCCTGCTGCTCATCGTTGTCAAATACGTTTCTTTTCATGTAATCGTCTCCTTCCGAATGTCCCATTTCATCTTCATAATCTTCATCATCGTCATCGGTCACACCGGCATCTTCGAGTGCCTGACCAATCATCGCATAGACCACAGTCTTCTGCTTTTCGCTGAGAGTATTAAATACATCAGCAACGGTCTCTTCACCGTCTGTCTTCTTAATATCGTCTGCCATTTTATTATCCTCCTTTGTAGTTCCTTCGCTATCTTTAGCGTCGCTTGAATGAGCAAGAGTAATCTCTTCTCCGGTATAAATAATTGCTTCTTCGTCCGACTCTTCACCATGCATAATGATAGAATCGATAGAAGCTCCCGGGTTAGCTCCAGCAAGAACAAGACTAACTTCACGAATGTTTCCATGCAGCACATTGGACATCTTCTGCTTAAGCTGGTTTGCATATATAGAGAGCGCGTTAACATCTCCATGCTGAACAAGCAGCTTTGCAGTCTTTCCGGATTCAGTATCGTTGAAGGTGCAATAGGCATAAACGCCTTCGTCTCGGTTCTCAAGAAGAGCATGACCTAGAACTTCATTCGGATCATTGTGCTGATGGTTCCATACAAGAGGAACAGTCTGTCCATCATTATGCTTAAATGCATCTTTCATGATGGTTCTGCCATCAGAGCATTTGAGATTAGCTTTGGTAGCCCATCCGCTAAAATCAAATCTTTCCATTTTGATTTTATCCTCCTTCATTGAATTTTTTAGCAATTTCACTGTACGGTCTTTGACCCAATGGAATTGAATCTTCCGTCTCTTCTTCGTATGGAACTTCGTCGCCATATGGTTCCTCAGCATAAGGTTCCTCAGCATAAGGTTCCTCAGCATAAGGCTCTTCGTATGGCATCTCCGTTTCCTGAATTGGCTGAGCTATATTACTGTTGATAAGCTGATCAGCCTTCGGATCGTCAAAAGGTTTAAATCCAATAATTTGCCTAATCTCGTTCGAAGTGAGAACCTCGTTTCTAGTAAACTTATCGGCTATCTCCGCTATATTGTTTACCGGAACAAGTTTAAACGGGTCTCTAAAGGACAAGATTGACTGATTTTGTGACCGAGCAGTTTTGGTTAGAAACTTTCGTTTCATTTCGTCAACTATGGCTGACACAATTGGCTCAATTGTTCGATTATTGTAGTTGAGCATTGTCTTTTCGTCTGCTGTTCCATCTAAGATAGCCTGAGTGATTCCTAACTGGCTGTATAGCGTACTCGTTAGGGATTCGATCTGCTTCAATAGATTGTTCTCGACAGAACGATTCAACTGTGTGATACGCTCAGTACCATCGGTATAAGCGATACCATACTTAGAACTTGCTAACTGCATTTCGATGTCTTTTCGCCTATTTTCAGCTTGCTGACGTCTTGCTTCTGTTTTTATTACATAAGGCAACTGAATTATTAAGTCCAGTTTACCTGAAGCAGTTTGTTCATCTGTAATATCCAGCAAACTAAGTTTTCTTATGAGACGCTGCATGGTTGAGTTCGGCTCATTAATTATTGCGTAGAGAGGATTCTCAATTATGCCGACTGTACTTTTTGGAACTTTTATATCTTCTTTCTTTCCAGTCTTCTCATTGTAAACTCTTACTTTTACATGCTGAGGATACCATTCCAGAATCTTACCAGTTCTCATTGTCAAAATATCATATGAGCTGGTTTTATTAGGATCGAGGGTCGTGTCAACCGGAATTATTGCCACGCATCCTTCGTCGAACATAGACATGACAATATCCTGCTTAAACGCTCTCGCTGTCTGGTCGAGATTTGCTTCAAGTGTCAAGCAAGAATTAAGACCAGAATCTATTTCTGATATGAATCGGCCATTATCATCCAGACGGCAATGTTTAATATCCACAGATGCAACGTCAATTGCGATTCTATTATAAATGGACGTGACAATAGAACGCTCGTTTCCTCTAGTGAGCCTTACTCTATCTGGACGATAGTAATATCCTTGCCCAACATCTCTAAATTCTTCCGTGGGATCTCGATTCCGAAAAGCATTCCAGGCATGTCTCAGCCTAGATCCAAGTGTTTGCTCCATTTTGAATTTCTCCTCTCTGGTATACTAATTAGGCAAAAGAATCATCTATATTGTTTAGATGTTTTCTTTTTGCCGGCTTGGCGTGTATAATACGAAGAAACTGCAAGATGAGCCGCAGGAGAAACAGGACCTCCAAGTATAGTAGTTGCGGCCGTTATAGCTCTTGCTCCAGCTTTTGAGCCTCCAGCAGCTATTACGCTATTGTAAGTACGATTGGCATATGCCCCTCCTAATAAATTAGTAGCAAATTTTGCACCTTTACTTCTCGTTTTATACGCATCTCCACGAGCTTTTCTGAATTTGTTACGTCGATTTTCTTCAGCAAGTTTTTGCGAATATCTTTTAGCATCCGCTCTGTCTTTTTTAGCATAGTTTTTATACTTTGCTTCTATTTTAGATGCCTTCTCGGTCTTTCCCTTAGAAAGAGCTTTAGCTGATTTACGCTTGCCAATCTCGTTCCATTCTTTTGCGCTTTCTTTAGCAGTTCTTATTTTGTTAGTGTAAATTCTAGCTTTTCTTCGCCCCCATTTCATACCGGGAACACCATAGTGATAAAGTTCGTCGGGGCTCGGTGTATAATTGTATTCCCACATAGTAATCCCTCCTTTAGTCATAGAAAACATGCTTGTAGATAGATTAAAATTTCATAAAAAAGAAGACAGCTTGTGTCTTCCAGCTGTCATCTTCTATTAACATAGTGTTTCCATAGCAACGATATGATTTCGATCTTTTTGTGCGTTGGAATTTTTACGGTAGGAATAAAGTTATAATCACGAAATAACTCAAATTTGCCATTATATCCATTATTCTTTGCGATCTGGTCCAATACTCCAAAAATAGATGTTTTTTTCATATTCGGTACCTCCTTTCATTATATAGAAAGTTATAATCGCGAATTATTTTTTACCAACGTTCTTACGCTTTTCCTTATTAACCAACTTTAATATCTCTTTTCTTGAAAGTTTAGAGTTAGGATGCTCGGCCAAATATTTATCTATTTTTTTACTATCTGAGATGCTTTTTCCAACACCTACAGCGGCCGCTACCTCAACGGTTTGCTTTCCAAAGTTCTTGGCTAATAAACCAGAAGAGTATT
>ENA-ORTS01000949-ORTS01000949.1-human-gut-metagenome-genome-assembly--contig:-NODE-949-length-21512-cov-11.496015_pt1 | contig 21512 bp, 16 predicted proteins | sample MGYA00241911_ERZ509186 | MGnify/ENA primary metagenome ERZ509186 (study PRJEB26280, sample SAMEA2338852) | human gut metagenome | biome: human gut; feature: human-associated habitat; material: faeces...
CAGCAGATCATCTACGACATCCGCAAAGACCTCTTCGCGCACCTGCAGCAGTTGCCTTTCGCCTACTACGACAGTCGTCCGGCGGGCAAAATCCTCGTGCGCGTCATCAATTACGTCAACAGTGTGTCGGATATTCTTTCCAACGGCATCATCAACTCAATTCTGGAAATCATCAATATCATCTTCATCGTCGTCTACATGTATACAACCGAGCCGACGCTGGCGACAATTGTCGTGGCGGGTCTGCCGATTTTCGTGGCGATTATCATCATCCTGAAGCCTCGTCAGCGCCGCGCGTGGCAGAATCAGTCGAACAAAAACAGCAACTACAACGCGTATCTGGCGGAATCCATTGACGGCGTGCGCGTGAGCGAACTGTTCGCGCGGCAGGATGTCAACTGCTCCATCATGCAGCGGCTGGCGACGGCGTGCCGCGCGGCGTGGCTGAAGGCGATTTACATCTCCAACAGCGTCTGGCTCTCTTCGGAAATCATCACGCAGATTGTTTTCACCCTCATGTACTACGCGGGCGTGTACTGGCTGGGCGGCGCGGTGGTCTCCTTCGGCGTGATTCTCGCCATGGGGCAGTACGTCAGCCGCTTCTGGCAGCCGATTACGAATCTGGCGAACATCTACAACAGCTTCGTGAACAACATGGCGTACCTGGAGCGCATCTTCGAGACGATGGATGAACCGGTCGTAATTGACGACAAGCCGAATGCCGAGACACTTCCGCCCATTACCGGCGCAGTTGATTACAACAACATCACCTTCGGCTACGAGGAAGGGCAGACCGTCCTCAAGGATGTTGACCTGCACGTCAAGGCGGGCGAAAGCATTGCGCTTGTCGGCCCGACCGGCGCGGGCAAGTCCACCATCGTCAACCTGCTCTGCCGCTTCTACGACCTGCGCAGCGGTTCCATCACGCTGACGGATGAATCCGGCGTCAAGCACGACATTACCGACGTGACGCTGCACTCCCTGCGCTCGCAGATGGGCATCATGCTGCAGGATTCCTTCATCTTCTCCGGCACGATTCTGGACAACATTCGCTACGGCCGTCTGGACGCGACGGACGAGGAGTGCCGCGCGGCGGCAAGGCTCGCCGGCGCGGACGACTTCATCAAGCGCAATGCCGACGGAAGCTGCTGATGTATTGCCATAGCGATTGACATTCACATACATATGATCCTGCGGCAGAGCCAGACGCTTTGCGATCGCCTGAATGATGCGATTATTTGCCTGATGGGCAATGAACATATTGATATCTTCCTTCGTGATGCCGGCGGCTTTCAAGGTCTTCAGCGTGGTCGCCCCCATGTGACGGACAGCGGCTTTGAATACCTCCGGCCCCTCCATATGGATATAGATACGGCCGGAGTCGATAGCGCGGTGGGTCACAAGTTCAGCGACGCCGCTCGCCGGGATATTCAGGATCTTGCCCAGGCTGCCGTCTGAGCCAAGATCCGAAGCCAGAAGGCCATAGCCATCTTCGACCTTTCCGATGACAGCGGCCCCTGCCCCATCACCGAAAAGGATGCAGGTGGAGCGGTCCTGCCAGTTCACGAGGCGGGAAAGGATTTCCGCACCGATGATCAGGATGTGCTTGTACATCCCGGCTTTCACCAGATTCGATGCCAGAGCTACTGCATAGATGTAGCCTGAGCAGCCGGCGGAAATATCCATCGCACCTGCATGCTTGCATCCGAGCTTATCCTGCACCATGCAGGCCGTGGATGGTACCACATAGTCAGGGGATGCCGTCGCTACAATGATGTAGTCGATATCGTCTGCGGTAAGGCCAGCCATTTCCAGTGCCGGAAGAGCAGCTTTCACGCAAAGATCGGAGGTCGTCTCCGACCGGGAAGCGATATGTCTGGTCTCGATGCCCGTGCGAGTGCGGATCCACTCATCACTGGTATCGACCATTCTTTCAAGGTCTGCATTGGAAAGGATCTTCTCCGGCGCATAATGTCCGGTACCCAGAATTCCTGCAGAACATAATTCACTCATATATATAATGTCCTTTCCGTTCGTTGAAAAGAGAATTTTGGTAACTGGCAACTGACGCCAGGACTTGAAAAACAATTTCTATGAGCTGCGAGGATTCAAATGGTTCCATGTCTTCAACGGGTTTCCCATCTTTTGGAAATCAAGTTTCCCCGTCCAAAAGCTCCACGGCGTTTGGGGGCGGGGAGCGACCCTTTCGAGCCTTCAGAACCCGCTGCACCTCATTCTCATTGCGTTTCCATCTGTTTCAGCGCATCCATCACGATCTCATCCAGATGCTCCTGACAAACGCCCATCGCCATATGGATGGCATTCTTGATCGCTTTCGCTTTCGAAGCACCATGGCAGATAATGAGGCCGCCTTTGATGCCCATGAGCGGCGCACCGCCGTATTCAGCATAGTCAAGAGGCTTTGCCATGTATTTCTTGAGTGCCGGCTTCAGGAGCAGCCCGCCGATCTTCGCGCGAAGTCCCCCCTGCATGACGGCATTCTTCAAAAGGGCAGCCACTAGTTTCCCGGCACCTTCCCCAAATTTCAGGACTACATTCCCTGTAAATCCATCCGTGACGATGACATCAAATTCTCCCGTCATCACATCGCGGCCTTCCGCATTGCCCGCAAAAGGAATGACCTTCTGTGCGGAAAGCGCCTCATTCGCTTCCGTGACCAAAGGGCTCCCCTTCGTCGCCTCTTCCCCGATATTGAGAAGACCGATCTTCGGCTGCTGGATACCCGCGACCTTCGTCGCATAGATATAGCCCAGAAGAGCATTCTGGATATACGTCTCCAGCTTCGGCTGCGCACTCGCGCCGGAATCGATCAGGTACGTATAGCCGCCCTTCTGGTTAGGGATCGGCGTCAGGATCGCCGGACGCTCGATGCCCTTGATACGGCCGATGCCGAGAAGTCCTGCCGTAACGGCTGCCCCAGTCGATCCCGGAGCCACGAGAGCTCCGCACTCCCCCTCTCGCACAAGACGAGCGCCGACAGAGACAGACGCATCCTTCTTTTTGCGGTACGCCAGCCCGGGATGCTCTCCCATCTCGATCACTTCTGATGCATGATGGATCTCGATCAGAGGATTCTGATCCTCATGATGCTTCTCCAGGATGGGGCGGATCTCATCCTCATCTCCCACAAGAACGACGGGCACTTTGTATTCCTTGACCGCCTGAATGGCGCCAAGCACGATTTCCAGCGGTGCAAAATCCCCGCCCATCGCGTCAACAGCTATTTTTTTCACAGGACGCCTCCATTACTGCAGGATCTGCATAATAAATTTTGCGCGGTATACTTCTTTATCACCGTCAAAGAAACTGATATAGATATGTTTTTTATTTCCTCTGACCAATACGATCCGCCCTTTCACGACAAGCGCCGTGCCGGGCTTGACAGCGATCTTATATTTGATATTTCCGACCTGCGTCGAAGCGAAAGGCACACCGGCCAGCGACTCGGCGAATGCAGCGGCTGCGCCATATAATTTTTCCGCAGCCACCACGCCGAGATTATCCGCCATCTCATCGCTGGTCTGAAAGAGACCCACGCCTTTGATACCGATATCCTTATCTAAGATCTGCAGCCCGCGCGCCTCCGGACTTCCTGCCACGAGGTGCTCCATACGGTCACGCATCTGTGGGATGCCAAGCGCCTGCCTGTCCAGCCGAATCGTAGCTCTTGATACAGAAAATTTCTCTGCCAGATCTCCATCTGTCAGACATGGATGTTGGCGGAGCAGGCTCTGTATCGCATCGCGTCTTTGGGTTTTATCCATTTTGAAATTTCTGCTCATTTTTATCACCTGCTGATAATACTATATCACAAGCAGTCAAGGATTGCACGAAGAAATTGAATAAGCAAAGAGCCTTTCTTTGGGACATATGCAGGAAATCATATTCCTTTCACATTTCTTAGATTTCCATCGATATCACGGGCGACTCACTGAATCCGTAGATTAAAATTTCATTTGTTTTAGCGATTTTCAAAAGATACTTTGGAAAGCATCTCCCTGATGGGCTTCTTTCCGAATCAGGGAAACCGCCCACATTTACTGACTTTTTTCGCCTCAGATTTTATCACCAGGTGATAATTCAAACGTACCACGTAATTCGTTTGCTAAAAATTCAGGATTGTTTAAAAACTTATCCATTGACTTATTTCATCTCATGGCATAAACTACAGTAAATACAGGATACTTCATGCTTGCTATTTTGTCAAACATATCTGTGATACCGTATAGTTATTTAAAAGTGAGATTTGTAGAATATTTTAGGAGAAAAACACATGAAATTACCAGCATTACACATTGGCAACCTGACCGCTACCGTACCGATCGTACAGGGAGGCATGGGCATCGGCGTCAGCCTCTCAGGCCTCGCAAGTGCCGTAGCCAATGAAGGCGGTGTAGGTGTCATCTCTGCTGCCAACGTAGGCTTCAATGAACCAGACTTCAAAACAAATACAGTAAATGCCAACCTTCGCGCACTGAAATCCGAATTGCTGAAAGCCAGAGAAAAAGCAAAGACCGGCATCATCGGCGTGAACATCATGTCCAAAGGCCATCACTATGAAGACTATGCCCGCTGCGCAGCAGAAAACGGTGCAGACATCATCTTCTCCGGCGCGGGACTTCCTGCCGATCTCCCCGCCTGCGTGGAAGGCACAGACACCAAGATCGCCCCGATCATCGGCTCCCCGAAAGCAGCCCGCGTCATCCTGAAGCTGTGGGAACGCCACCATCACCGTACCGCCGACATGGTCGTCATTGAAGGCCCGAAAGCCGGCGGCCATCTCGGCTACACCAGAGAACAGGTGAAAGAGCACGAGAGCGACGGCTATGAGAAGGAAATCAAAGAAATCCTTGCCGTTGTCAAAGAATTTGAAGAAAAATTCGAAAAGAAGATCCCCGTCATCTTCGGCGGCGGCGTCTTTGATAAGAAAGACATCGAGCACTACCTCTCCCTCGGTCTCTCCGGCGTGCAGATGGCGACCCGTTTCGTCGCCACCAAAGAATGCGACGCCGCTGACGAATTCAAACAGATGTATGTGAATGCCAAAGAGAGCGACGTCACCATCGTACAGAGCCCGGTCCACATGCCAGGCCGCGCACTCTTGAACCCCTTCGTCAAAGCCTTCACCGAGCACCGCATCCCGCCGCAGGGCTGCTTCCACTGCCTCAAGACCTGCGACCCGGCGACCACCCCCTACTGCATCACCATGGCCCTCATCCGCGCCGTCCACGGCGATGTAGACCACGGCCTCGTCTTCTGCGGTGCAAACGCCTATCGCATCGATAAGATCACGACCGTCCATGAGCTCATTCAGGAACTGACACAGGGCTAATCGCTGACGACTGGTGACTAAGGACTGGGAACTAGACATCAGACATTAGACATGATAAAACGCTATCCACATTTTCGTGGATAGCGTTTTTTGTTATGAGGTTATATTTCAGGAAACAGACCCACCTGCACTGCGAATGACTTCTTCCACATAAGGAATGCTGCTCCTCGTCACTTGCGCGATCATTTCCTTCGGCATTTGGATCTTGACCAGACTAAGAATAGTTTCTCGTTTTTCTCCTTCCACGCCCTCTGCGCGCCCTTCTGCGCGTCCTTCTGCCAGGCACTGGCGTTTCCACTGCTGCAGTTCTCTTGCATATGTCATATATTCTCGCCTCGTTTCTTCATGTTTTTTCACACGAATGACTTCCTGATTCACTTCCTTCGTAAAGGTGCCTTCCGCCGTCTTGCCATCCACGTAGCGCAGGAAAGCCGCGATATCGGGATCCAGCGTATCACTCTTCCCTCTGCTGTTCAAAAAGATCTTGGTCGCCTGATCCCCGAGTTCCGAGGAACTTTGGATCGAAGAGAGAAAAATCCTCCCCCGCATCAGCGAAAAGGTTCTTCACACCGCCGGACTGGATACTTTGCTTCAGCAGCTCCTCGATGCGTCGATTTATGATAAAATGCGGTCAACCAATGAGGGGATGCTTACTATCATGATAGATCTAACCTTAACAACCCATACGCCACAAAACAGCTTTTTGTGTATCAATTCAATTCACTAATTGTTGATATTTTTCGAATTCAATTTTAGCTATAGCTATAATTCTTCGATGCAATTCTGCATAAGTTGAGATATCTGAGCTATAGATAGTGCTTCCTGTATAAGCAAATGGCTTTTGTACCGATTCAAAAATCCTAAGGTGAGGACATAGACCCATTTTCCCTCCAATCATACAATTGTTATATGGATTGACATAAAAGGTATAATAGGTGCCAAAATGGCTACCTGCTGACGAACAATAGGCAACCGGAATTAAGCCAAAATTATGAAAATACCGCATGGAATAAGCTGCGTCATTAGATACAACACCATTTTCCATAGACATATCTGCAATGATAAAACCGGGATATGGGTCATAGCCTTTACCCACAGGAACTGATTCAGTTGTTTTTGCCTGAGCTATTCCTCCAATCACCAAAGCCAAAAGACTTGCTGCGATTACTTTCTTCCATGATTTCATTTATAATTCTCCTATTTTAAATTTTTATTTCGACTTTTATGTTACGCATAAGTATTTACTTTCCCTTTTGCAGTGTCTAGTCTAATATTTCAAGTTTTGAAAACGTTTTTTATTGATAATCCCTCCTTATTATTAATTTTCTTCTTTTCTCTTAGGGGAGTGCTGATTAAATCGCCTTTGCTACAGATATCCGTTATTCCCAAAGGAAAAGGAAGCGATATATTGCTTTCTTTTCAGCCTTCCCTATGCGGGGAAGGCTTTCGATGCGGACAGAAAAAATCATCCCCCATACGGTTCCCGTTCTTCTGCTGCTTTGCCATCCCCCGCCATCGCATGGGCCGCAGAGTATGAGAGGCTATCTTGCTGTGCCTCTCGTTCGGCCCAGAGTTCACACTGCTGCATGACGATGCCGAGAGCTTCTTCTTTTTTCTCCTGCGGATACTTGAATTCATCGAGGAGATGGCGGATCATCATACGCATCCGGGCGCGCGCGGATTCTCTATACTGCCAGTCGATGGTCTGGCTCTTTCGGAGTTTCTCCGTGAGTTCTTTCGCTAGCGCGATGAGCCGGTCATCCTTTTTCACCTCCTGCGCGGCCTGCGGCCTAGCAAGGGCGTCATAGAAGGCTTTTTCTTCTTCGTTGAGACCAAGCTTTTCCCCTTCCTCATGCGCTTTAGCGATCGTCCTAGCGAGCGAGAGGAGCTCTTCGATGACTTCTGCATTAGACAGCTGACCATTCAGATAGCGGTTCATGGTGCGCTGGAGGATATCGCTGAAATTTTCCGATTTCACGACATTCGTCCGGCGATAGAGCTGCACCGCCTCATCGATAAGTTTTTTCAGAAGTTCAACAGCGATATTTTTCTCCTTCATCTTGCTGATTTCTGCAAGGAACTTCGGATCGAAGAGAGAAAAATCCTCCTCTGCATCAGCGAAAAGGTTCTTCACACCGCCGGACTGGATGCTTTGCGCGAGCAACTCCTCGATGCGTCGATTGACCTCTTGGAGCGAAAGCTTCCGATCGTCCCCCTTGTTCGTGAAGCGCACGAGCAACACGCGGATGGTTTCGAAGAAAGACGCCTCCATGCGCAGCCGTTCTTCCACGATGGACGAACATAGCGAGAGCGCCTGATGCAGCAAGAGAGCCTGCTTGAAGAAATCTTTCAACTTTTTCCTTCGCTCGGGGGCGAGCATGAAATTCACACCGCCCGTGACAGCTCTGGCCCTGGCGAGATCAGAGTCCCCGAAGAAATCGCCCATATCGTATCCCGAAAGCAGCCTGCGGCAAACCTCGAGTTTTTCCAAAAATTTCGGATACGCCGCGCGCCCGATATCCATATCACCATAATTCTTCCGGTCACGGCGCGTGTAGTCATTCATCGCCTGCTTCAGTGCCGAAGCGATGCCGACATAGTCGACAATGAGCCCGCCCTCCTTATCACGGAAGACACGGTTCACACGCGCGATAGCCTGCATCAGATTGCAACCCTTCATCGGCTTGTACACATACATCGTCGCAAGCGAAGGCACATCGAAGCCCGTCAGCCACATATCGACCACGATGGCGATTTTGAAAGAATCATCATTGTCCTTGAAACGCTTCGCGAGCTCCTCGCGATACCGCTTATTTCCTACGATGGCATGCCAGGCCTCCGGATCCTTATTGCTCTCCGTCATGACCACAGCCACCTTTTCCTTCCACGCCGGACGCAGCGAGAGGATTTTTTCATAGATTTTCATTGCGATCCCTCGCGAATACGCGACAATCATCGCCTTCCCCGTCAAGAGATGCGCGCGGTTCTCCTCATAGTGGGAAATCATATCCCGTACCAGAAGATCGATCGTGCGATCATTCCCGAGGATCACCTCCATCTGGCTGAGATCCCGCTTGCTCTTCTCGATGACCATCTGCTCCGTGCGCTGCGCCATCTCATCATACGCCGCATCGATCCTCTTCATCACCTTCGGGTCCAGCTTCAGCGCCATGACGCGGCTCTCATAGTACACCGGACACGTCGCCCCATCCTCGACCGCCTGCGTCATATCATACACATCGATATAGTCCCCGAAGACCTCCCGCGTATTCCGATCCTCACAGGAAACCGGCGTCCCCGTGAAGCCGATATACGAAGCCCTCGGCAGAGCATTGCGCACATTTCGCGCCATCCCCACGACGCGCCGCGCGACTTCCTCTCCCTTCTCATTCTTCGAGAAGCGGATATGCTCCAGCAGACCATACTGCGAGCGATGCGCCTCATCCGCCATGACGACGATATCCCTCCTCGTCGACAGCGGCTCCTTCTCCTCCTCGAACTTCTGGATGGTCGAGAAAATGATACCATTCGCCTGCTTCCCCAAGAGCAACCGCTTCAAATGCTCGCGGTTCTCAGTCTGCACCGGCGTCTGATGCAGGAAATCACGACACTTCGTGAACTGACTATATAACTGGCCATCCAGATCATTCCGATCCGTCAGCGCCACCAGCGTCACCGTCTTCGACACCTCCCGCAAGAGATGCGCATAGAAGACCATCGAGAGTGACTTCCCGCTCCCCTGCGTATGCCAGAAGACGCCAATCTTCCCATCCCCCGCCATCGCCCGCTCTGTCTTCGCGATGGCCTTCCTCACCGCAAAATACTGGTGATACCCCGCGAGGATTTTCGCAAAAGTCGTCCCCTCTTCCGAGAAACAGATGAAATTTTTCAAAATATCCAGAAACCGCTTCTTCTCGAACATCCCGAGAAAAAGCGTATCGAAAGACGCCAGCTCTCTGTCCTCATGCGCCCCATCGACCGACTTCCACTCCATGAAACGAGTCAGCCCCGACGTGATCGTCCCCGCCTTCGTCGAGAGCTGGTCACTGATGATGAGGAACGCATTGTAAACAAAGAGCGAAGGGATCTCATGCATATAATTCCTGAGCTGCCGATACGCATCCTCCACCTCCGTCTCCTCCCGCGAAGGCGACTTCAGCTCCATCACCACCACAGGGATGCCATTCAGGAAAATCACGACATCCGGCCGCTTCGTGCTATTCTCCACCATCGTCCACTGGTTCGCGATGAGAAACGAATTCCTTTCCGGATGCGCATAGTCGACAAGATAGATGAGATCTGCGCGCACCTCCCCCTTCTCCCGATACGATACAGAAATCCCATTCTGCAAATAATCCATGAAAACCTCATTTCGCGCCGTCAGCTCCCCCGCCTCGATGTGGCGGAGCTTGCGAAGCGCCTCCTCGATAGCCGGACGAGCCGCCTGCCGGTTCAGCCTCCGGATCATATCCTCGAGCTCTTCATCGTAGAAAGGACTCTTCACATTCCGCGTATCAAGGACATCCGGGCCATGGATGAAATCGTACCCCATCTTTGTGAATAACTCGATGATGGACTGTTCATAGTCTGCTTCTTTATAAGTGAGGGACATGGCGTCACGCTCCTTTGGAATATATCGGGAATGATATTTGGGAAATAGGTACAACGGGTTCGAAGGGTTAGCCCTTGGGGCGTGCCATCCCTTGATTGTTTGCGAAAGAAGGGGAGCAGGTTCTATAGGTTCAAGAGGTAGGGCGGGTAATGCTATTAAGGAAACGCTGATTAAGGAAACACTGATTAAATCGTTGTCAGATTCTACAAGAATTTTTATACATAGCTTCGTCATAACCTTCCTTAAATAGCTCGGTTTGATGAAACAACAAATACAGCCATTCTACAGAAAATCCATTCCTCCCAGTAATCACATGCGCATGATTATTAACCCCCCAAAAAAATTTTCCATAAATGCACTGAAGTATTGGAAAACCGTATTTATTTACCTCTGCCCCATCTTCACCAAGGAGAAGATAAATTCCGTCAAACAAGAATTTAGCTGCTTAGAGTTCGATGTTGGAGACATCCAGCTCGCCGGACATCAGTTTTGGCAATAGTGTATCACGCATTTCCGCAAGCAGAGTATTTTCGTAGGTACGAGATACAATTTCCTCAAACATTGGCTTTACAAGGCAATTGAACTCTCGTATTTCATCAGTTGTTGGCGAGTATATAGGCATTTTGCGTAATTCACCTAAACTGATATATTTTTGAGTGCTACCCGCAAGACGTTTCTCAATATGTTGTAGTGTCCGCTCACTTTTAAGGTAGCAAAGAAAATAATATGCAAGTTCAGGAGTATGAGAGGTTTTGAACAATGCCACATTTTTTATGGCGAAGTCAATAGCCTCATATGGAATATAAGATATTAATCCAATAGTCCCTATCATACTCATCAAAATGTCTTTAGTTTCAACAAGGTTGCGTTCGTTTATTTTATCAAAATCAGCCTTGGATATGTGGTTTGCTGAAGCTTTATCAACACCAAATGATAAAAGATGTTTTGAAGTAATAAGATAGTATCCCATTGTTTGTACTTTAGGCGAATCGTGAGTGCCATCTCTAACATCAATAATGCTTGATAATTCGACTGGTTCACTGTTTACCTCGGAAAACATCTTATTATACACAGCTTGTGCTTGTTGCTCTAAATTCTTGTTTATTTCTTTATTTGTCTTGATTTTTTCATCAATATTCGCTAAGAAGCTACCTATATTCTTCTGAACCAATTTATCACTTGGATATCTGATAATTACTTCATCTTGCAAACGTCTTCTATTAATTTCAGTTTGACCGGTAGAACCTTCTGCCAGTTCCTTTATTTGGGATTGAAATGACTTTACAGCGTACCCATAGTAAATAGGATCCAATTCTTCCGAAGGTCGCATAAGAATCATGTGCCCATCAATAGTCGTAGGCACTGTGACTTCTACCATCTGTGCAACTCTACCAGCAGTTCCAGTTCCTGTCGAATTTATCAGAACATCTCCTGCTCTCAGCATTTTATCTACAGGAACCTTCTTTTTTTCACAATCATGAATTCTTGATTCATTGTATGAAATCTCAAAATTTCTATTACACTTTTGATTTAGAACTCGTATCGTATTTTCATTTTCTTCTTCTGTATACTTAGGCGGTATGCCTTTTGCTATGAACGCTGTTACCTCTCCTAAAGTCTTTTCAAGCCACTTTGCCATATTGTCACCTTTCTAACCGATATATTTCTTGTGAGCCAACTTAACATTACTCTGCTTGACCATTGCATACTGCAAGGTCGTATCTATTCGTTTATGCCCCAAGAGCTGCTGTAACTGTTCTATAGGCATTCCCTTATCAATCGCCATCGTTGCAAGTGTTCTTCGGAACTTATGCGGATGGACTTTTGGTATAGCTAACTTCTTACCCATTTCACGCAGACGAGATTCGATACCACCAATTTTGATTCTCTCATGCGGAGAACGCAGAGTGACGAACAATGCCGGATTATCATCCGTTCTGCTGTCAATGTAGTTTTGCAAATGAATCTTTGTCCGAGCATCAAAATAAACAATGCGTTCTTTATCACCTTTACCGAATACTACACATTCACGCTCGTTAAAATTGATGTCTGCTTTGCTCAGCAAAACCATTTCACCGATACGCATTCCGGTAGAAGCAAGCATATCAATTATCGCTAAATCACGAAGCTCTGTGCAGCTATCACGCATTTTCTCCAAATCCTCATCTGTATAAGTTTCTTTGATATTGGTCGCCGTTTTCACCTTGTGGATGCGGCGAACAGGACTTTTCAGAATGTAATCTTCGTCCTCCAACCAAGAGAAAAAACTGGATAAAATCCTGCGGATATTGTCAATCGTCACACGACTAGACTGATTCCTGCTCTGATAATCTGTCAAATAGGAACGTAGATCTTCCGTCTGAATATGACGAATACCTTTGTCTGTAGAAGCTACCATCATTTCAATGGTTGTGCGATAATATTTCAGCGTTTTTTTTGAACAGCCTTCAATCCGCTTTGCTGAAACAAAAGCATCTATCAGCTTTGGATTGTCGTCTGTATCCTTTTTTCCTATCTGTACTGTGAGCTCACAGCCAAACAGTGCCTTTTCAAGCACTTTTTGCAGCTGTCGCATTTGGGCATTGTCGAGGTGTGGCAGCATTTGCTGCATCACTTCTGAAATAATTTGTTGTTTCATAGGTCATTCTCCTTCAAATTTATTTTCCAGAGAACGACTCAACGGCAGTTCCGTTGGCTTTATCTCCCGCCGTTGGTGGGAGTATTTAGGTTAAAAAACAAGAATTTAGAGCAACAAGCGAAAGCTGTTTTTAAGTCTTGGTTTGTTGACTTTGAGCCTTTTGGTGGTGTTCAGCCTTCTGAAATGCAATTCATTCCACTTCAAGAACTCTGTAAAGTAGTTACCAAGGGAACAACACCAACAACGCTTGGCAAATCATTTACAAGCTCAGGCATAAATTTCATAAAAGCAGAGTCAATACTTGATAATCATTCTATTGACAGCAGCAAGTTTGCTTTTGTTGATGAAGAAACAAATGCACTATTGAAGCGTTCGGTTATCAAAGCGAATGATATTATATTTACTATTGCTGGTACTTTGGGTAGATTTGCAATGGTAGATAATAGTGTGCTTCCGGCTAACACCAATCAAGCAGTTGCTATTATCAGACCTGATGAAGCCAAGATAACTCCTGCATATCTTTATAGTTTCTTCATTGGCAATTGGCATAATGAATACTATTCTAAAAGAATTCAGCAGGCTGTCCAAGCTAATTTGAGCCTTACTACCATTAAATCGTTACCTATTGCAGTCTTAAATAATACAACAATGAGTAATTATGACAAATTAGTAAGTCCGTTATTTGCTCTAATGAAAAACAATGAAGAAGAAAATCGTAGGCTTTCCAAATTAAGAGACGTTCTTTTACCTAAGTTGATGTCAGGAGAAATTGATGTCTCCAATATCGAACTTTAAGCCGCTAAATTCTTGTTTATCTCGTCATTGACCGCGATTTTATACTCAAGAGGCAACACAACCGAGAGTATTTTGGCTTGGTCATCTAAAGGCGGAATAGCGAATTGCAAGCGATTTAGTGTTTCCGTTCTTAAACTTGGTATAGTCGTTCCCTCATTGTAAGCATTCAAGTCTAATAGTGACATCACATAATACAGATACCGAGGCAAAACGATGTCCGTGTTTACAATGGTATAAAACAACGTATCGACAGTCCAAAATGGCCTTTCAGCATACTTAACTTTCCCAATCGTTCCTTTTCTACCAATAAGTACAGACGGTTTATCATACAATGCTTTTGAGGCATACCCCATAAGTCCACCAGTTCCGTAAATGGGAATGGTTCCTGTAGGTGATTGGACTTTCTTCTGATTCTTCCCATATTTTATGGTAGCCAGCTCTGCCAATGTGTATGTCTCAAATCTCATACCCGATTTCCCCCAACTTTTCCTTGATCTCCTTCTCGAGCGCATGCGACTTCGCAAAGAGATCCGAGAGCTCAGCGGTGAGGCGCGCCATCTTTTCCTCGTATGGCTCATCATCCACCTCTTCCTCCTTCACCCCAACATAGCGGCCGGGCGTCAGGATGTAGTCCTGCTTTGCAATTTCTTCCGTGGTGACGACGGCGGAGAAGCCTTTCTCGTCTTCCAGCGTGCCCGCCTGAAAGGCTTTCACTGTATCGGCAATCTTCGCGATGTCTTCCTCGCTGAAGTCGCGGTGCTTGCGGTCTACCATGTGCCCCATCTCACGGGCATCGATGAAGAGCGTCTTCCCCGGCTGGTCTTTCCGTTTCGAGATGAACCAGAGCGTCACAGGGATGGTGACGCTGTAGAAAAGCTGCGTCGGGAGAGCCACGATGGCTTCGATGAGGTCATCCTCGATGATGTTCTTGCGGATCTCCCCCTCTCCGCCAGACTGCGTCGAGAGCGCACCATTCGCAAGCACGAGGCCGATCTTCCCCTTGCGGTTCAGGTGGTAGATCATGTGCTGGATCCAGGCATAGTTCGCATTGCCCTCCGGTGGAAGGCCATAGCCCCAGCGCGGATCATCCACCAGATTTTTCTGCCCCCAGTTTGACAGATTGAAGGGGGGATTTGCCATGATGAAGTCGAAGCGCTCTCCCGCCTGCAAGTCTTTGGCGAAAGTGTCCTTCGGATACGCTCCCAGATTTGCCTCGATGCCGCGGATGGCCATATTGATTTTTGCCATTTTCCAAGTGTCCGGATTGGATTCCTGCCCGAAGATGGAGACATTATCATTGCGCCCGCTGTGCGCTTCGATGAATTTCATGGACTGCACAAACATCCCGCCTGATCCACAGCAAGGATCATAGATGCGGCAGTTTCCGAGCGGATGCAGCACAGCGACGATGGTGCGGACAATGCTCGCCGGTGTGTAGAATTCGCCGCCCTTCTTCCCTTCCTGTTCGGCAAATTTCGCGATGCAGTACTCATAGGTACGCCCGAGAAGATCCTTGCTCTTGGTCAGATCCTCGGCATGGATTTCATCGGTGAAGAGGTCGACCACGTCGCTCAGCTTGTCCTTATCCAGATCCGGCGAAGCATAGTTCTTCGGCAGTACGCCTTTCAGCTTCGGGTTCTCCTCCTCGATGGCTTCCATCGCGTCGTCGATGACTTTGCCGATTTCCTCCGTATGGGAAGCCGCGGCGATCACGCCCCAGCGGGCACTTTCCGGCACGTAAAAAATGTTCTTCTCCGTATAAGCGTCCCGGTTATTTTCATAGTGCTGCCCTTCTGCGACGAGTTCCTGATAGCGTTTTTCAAAAGAGGCTGAAATATAGCGCAGGAAAATCAGTCCGATAAAGACCTTTCTGTAATCTGAAGCGGAAATGCTTCCCCACAAGACGCAAGCCGCCTTCCAAATCTGTTTTTCAAAGCCAATGACGGCATCTGATTTCTTTGCCATAGTGCCTCCTCGTTTTCTAGGGAAAGACTGATTCAATCGTTGTTCGATTGAATCAGCGTTTTCCTATCTTTTCTCTTTAGTATATCACATCTCCCCACGCAAAAAGCGGCGAGCCTTCCGGCTGGGCAAGAAATCCTCTCAATAAAAAAATCTCGAACGATGTCGAGATTTCTTTCGCCGTATGCTCCCCCTGCCATAGAGATCCGAGGGCTTTCCTCAGTATGATGAGGCATGGAATACTTTTTCCTCAAAAATCCACGATCAACCACGCAAAAAAGACAGGATGCTATCCTGTCGAATGAATCAGATCCAATGAATCGGGCGCCAGGCTGGGAGGCACAGAGGTTTCGAGGGCGGCCTTACCAAATTAAGGACTTCTACACACTTAGAGGCGAGCCTGATCTTGTCGTCAGAGCTATCTGAGTTGTTTCGTAATTGGATTTTCATCCTGTCTTTTTCACTTGTATTACACACCTTCCCCGATTCCTCCCGGGCAGAACCGTCGAAGGGAGAAGCATTTGAGAGCCGCATGATGTCCGATTTCCTTTTCTCCCTCTGCCTAGGATGAGGGAAATCTGTCAATCGATCATCTCCGGGATGCTCTCTCCTGCTTCTATACATAGCATCGCACACATATGAAAAAAGTGACCCTTTTCTTTTCGAAGAGAGTCACTTTTCTCAATTTTTTATCACACCGCGTTGCGAGATTTCCCTAAGGAAACACTGATTAAATCGTTGCCAGATTTCATTCTTGAATTTTTATAAAATGCAAGGAATTATTCGACGCGAATAGCGCGCTATTTAAGGAGAATAATGACGAAGCAGTGTATAAAAATTCTTATGAAATCTGACTCTGCGATTTAATCAGCGTTTCCCTAATCCCTAGCCACTAGTCACTCCAAATCTACGCTCCGAGCTCGATGGTCCCGGACTTCAGGTGGATGAACTCGCCGGTCGCTTTTTCCTTCCCCACTTCTTCTGCGATGCGCATGGTCTGTGCATGGCAGGTGAAGAGGAAGATCTGCTGGGTCTTGCCTAGCTCCATGAGGAAGCGCAGGGTCTCACGCTGGCGCTCTTCATCAAAGCGCACGAAGATATCATCCAAAACGATGGGGAGCGGCTCGAGCTGCTCTCCGAAGGAGAGCGCCATGGCGAGGCGAATGGCAAGGAAGACCTGATCGCCTGTACCGGAGGACCAGATCTTGGCCTCTTTCACCCGGTGCTCGCTGTCCACGATGCCGATATCTTTCCCGTCTTCGGAGATCTGAAGAGCGTACTTGCCTCTGGTCATAGCAGAGAGGAAAGTATTCGCCTGCTTCATGATCTGCGGCTGGCGGCCGGACTCATAGGCGGCCTGCGCGCGGTTCAGGATTTCTTCTGTGTACATGTAGGTCAGCCATTCGGAGAGTGCATTGGCAAGCTCGGCTTCGATCTTTTCTTTTTTCTGCAGGGTATCGGTGATGGTATTATCCCCCGCCAGACGGAAGATCTCATTTTCCACCGCTCCCTGATTCTTCTGGAGCTCACCCAGTGACGCCGTCTCTTCTTTGATGTGTTTTTCAAGGTTCTGATGGGTTTCCATCCAGTCATCGTACTGTCCGCTTTCCAGGAAGTTCCAGAGGGACTGGAATTCTTCATCGCTGCCTGCATAGAGGCGCAGATCCTGCTTCACGGCCTCCCATTCCTTCGTCAGCTGGTCATGATGCTCGTGGGCATTCACCTTTTCCGCGAATTCTTCCGCATTTTTTGCATTGACCAGATGGAGAAGGGTATCCATCTCCCGCTGGCAGGAGGCCCAGCCGTCATCAAGCTTATCCATTTCCTTCCGATACGCATCGTGCTGATTGTTCTTTTCCTGAATGGACTGCCACGTCAGGCTGCGCGCATGCGTTTCCTCGTAGAGCTCCTGGATGCCGTCCGGATCGACGGTGTAGGGCATCTTCGTCTTCGAGATGATGCTCTCTGCACGGCGGCTGTAGGCATCGAGGCGCGCATCCATCTGCTCCAAGCGCAGGTCGAGGATCTTGCCCTTGCCTTCTGCGGAGTAGATCTTCTGCCACTGCTCCTGCAGAGCGGAGAGATTCTCTGCGCTGGTCTTTGGGAGCTTGTTTTTCGCGAGGAAGGCATCCCAGTCTTTGTCTGCTTTTTCCTTCTTTTCGCGAAGCAGCTTGCCTTCTTCTGTCCACTTCTGGTGTGCAAGCTGCTGCTTTCGTACCGTTTCCCGTTTCCATGAGATAGCCTGCCGCTTTGCCTGGTCTTTGTAGAAATCGGAGCGACGACTCTGCATCAGGTTATGGAAGGCCTGCAGATCATCTATGTCTTCCGGCGCCTGCCCGGGGAATTTGTCGGAGATCGCCTTCCTCTCGTTCACGAGAGAAGCCAGCGAATCATTCCATTTCTCAAGGTCATTCCCTTTCTTGTGGATGCTCTTATTATTGACTAGGAAGCAGAGAATACCCAGCATGAGTCCGCCTGCTGCGCCATAGAGCGCCGCGGTGCCTGCCATGGCCATGTAGAAGGAGGCAATGCCGGCTGCTGCTCCTGCCATAGAGAGGATGCCCAGCCAGAACCAAAAGGTGAATTTCTTATCCTCGAGCTGCGAGGCGGCATCGATCTTGCCTCTGATTTCCGCTTCCTGATGGAGAATCTGCTCGAGCGAGGAGGCCATGTCCTCCATCTGCTGGAAATCCTCCTCGGTCTGGATGTCTCCATCTGTCGCCTCTTCTGCGACGGCCTCTACCTCCGGCTCTCTTTGCTCCCAGAAATGGAGCTCATTGCCCCTGACCCCCACGCTCTGCGCAAGGCGCCGTCCTTCTGCCCAGTCCACATGGACGCAAGCATCCTCCAAAGGCAGTGCGCGGTCCCAGAGCGGCAGGGAATAGCCCAGATTCACAAAATCGAGCTTCCAGTTTTCCTTTTCCTCTTCCAGTGCTTCCACATCGACGATAGTCTGACGCCACTGCCCCAGATCGACGTAGAGTTTTTCCAGCGCTTCAGCCTCTCTCGCCCATGGGATGATGTCTTCCTTCTTCTTCGGCGTGTACTCATCGAGCTTTTCCTGGAGCGATGCCTTCTGGTCGTGGATCACCTTCATGCGGTTCATGAGCTGGTTCCACTGCTCCTTACCATTCGACGGGAACATCTTCACCTGCGAGGAGAGATCCAGCTGGTGCTTGATATCACGCGCCCGCTTGTAGTATTCCCAGGCGCCCAGCCGCTTCGAGAGCTCTCTGTCCTTTTCCTGGTCCTTGGCGAGCGAAGCCTCGAGCTCACGGATCTGCTTTTTCAAAAGCTCCTGCTTCTTCTGCAGCTCGGCGAAATCCTTTTCCTGGTGAGAAAGATGATCCAGCTCCTGATTTACCGTATCCAGATCCGCCATCAGCTGATTGATCTTGCGCTTTCCCTGAGACGAAGCCACGAAGAGCTTTTCCTTATTCTCTTGGATATCCTTTTTGGCACTGGCGAGCTTATCACCGCCCTGCAGCATGAAGAAACGGCTGCGGATGGAGTCATTCGCAAGGAAGGAAGCCCCCTGCAGGTCCTCTAAGCCAACAGCGAAGATCTGCTCATACATAGAGCGTGTGAGACCGTGCCACCAGAGTGTCGGCAGCTCCTCGGAGAATTTCTCATGGCTCGCATTCTCGAACCAACGCTCCTTCTCTTCCCGGAAGACGCGATACTCCTGCCCGTCCGCACGGACGAATGCCATATTTCCCTTCCGTCCCTGCCACTTGCCGCGCCCATAGCCGAAGAGCATATCACGGATGAAACGAAGCATCGTCGTCTTCCCGCTCTCATTCTCTCCCATGACCACATTCAGCGAAGACGTCGACGGCTGCCAGGACGCGCCCCGATAGATGCCGTACTCTGAGAGCTGCAAATCCGTGATTTTCATCTTCCATCCTCCTCTGTCAGCATTTCCGCTCCCAGCACCTCCGCCCGGCGGAAAGCAGCAAGAAGTGCCTCATCAGACACCTTGCCCAATAGATTCTTATACTTCGAAAGCTCCGGCTGCGAAGAAGCCATCTCTCGGAGCATCTTCGCCCTTTCTTCCGACGGAAGATCCATGACTGCATCAAAAGCCTTCAGATAATTGCCCGTCACATCGGGAAGCTCGCGGCGCTCGGCCAGATTCAAGAATGGCCGCGTCCGATCCTCGATGCGCGTGAAATAAGCAAAGAGATGGCGGAACTGCTCCTTTTCATTCAAAGACTGCAGAAGGAAATCACGTCCCTCTTCCGTCGCGATCGCTTTGTGCAGCGCACCATGCCCCGTCAGTACCAGACGCACCATATTCGGCCTACCGGTCAGTTCCTTCAGTCCTGCGCGGCGGCGCGCCACGTCTTTCAAAAGATCATCCGCGGTCAAGAAAGGGGCGATATCGATGACCATGTCCATCCAACGTATCACATCCGTCTCGATGAACTTCAAGGTCACTGTACCATAGGCCCCCACATCGACCAGGTAACAGCCACGGGGACCGATCTCCGTGATATCCAGCCCCTGCGTATTGCCCGGGTAGACGATATAGGGCTTCATCGAGAGCGTCTTTCTCGTATGTACATGCCCCAGTGCCCAGTAGTCGATGCCCGCAGTCTTCAGCTCCTCGACCGTGCAAGGCGCATAGGGACTCCCATCGACGCCGGCTTCCGTGTGCAGCATCCCGATGGTGAATCCATCCTCCGGATTCACATGGAAAGAGCGCACCAGATCATCCTTCGTATGGCGTGTCTTGTAACTGATGCCATAGATCGTGGCCGCCTTTTCCCCATCCTTCATGAGCGGGATGCCGGTCACTTCTTCGGAAGAAAAAATATGCACCGTCTCCGGCAGCGGGATATCCGCACGCCAGGCTTCGCCCGGGTCGTGATTTCCATGCACGATAAAGACCTCGATCCCCGCCTGCGCCGCCCGATACAGCTCCCTGCCGAAAGCCATTTGCGCCGCGAGGCTGTGATGGTCTGAATTATATACATCTCCGGAAATCAAGATCGCATCTACCCGATTTTCCAGTGCCGCATCCACCACCCTTTCAAAGGCTTTGAAGGTGGCTTTCCCGATCTGCTCATTCCACGGTCCCTTCGTCCCGAGGCGCACGCCTCCGAATGGTTCTCCGAGGTGCAGATCCGCACAATGGATAAAAGAAAAATGCTTTCCCATACTTCCTCCTTGATGGTAGATAGATATGTCGATGTTGGTATAGAAATCCGCACTTGCGAAATAACAGATGGTTTTTGGGGCAGGATCAGCCCGTGGGGCGCAGCGCCCTTTGCTGGGGGATGAAAGCCCCTCTTGAATGAGAAATGAGAAACGAGAAATGGTGGTGCAGCACATAAAAATCAGAAGCGCCGCGGAGATTTGAAATTAGCGGTTTTCTCGTATCGTAAACCTAATCCCTAGCTACTAATCCCTAGTCACCAGTCACTCGCTCATTTCTTAGAGAAACACATATTATTGTACCATATCCGTAAATGGCGGGAAGCCCATTTTCCCAATAAAAAAATGCCTCTCTATCGAGAAGCATTTTCCTTTGACCATTATTCTTCAACAGTCTTGGTGATGATCTGTTTGCCTTTATAGAAACCGCATACTGGGCATACATGATGAGGTTTTTTCAGTGCATGGCACTGTGGGCATTCCACAAGACCCGGAACAGTCAGTTTCCAATTTGCACGTCTCTTGTCGCGACGGGATCTAGAACTTTTTGTCTTCGGAACCGGCATTTCTCGCACCTCCTTACCTATCGGCCGTTATGCCGTTTGTCTTTCACTGTTTCGCCAGTGCTCTAAACGCGTTAGAGAAATTTATCAACTTCAATAGTATACGGGATTGGCCGGGGAAAGTCAAGGGGAAAGTTTATCCGGTAAGTGTCAAGTTTTCCTCGGTAATTCATTTGACTGTCGATAATTACTATCTCCGTGGCTTCGGTTTTATCAGTATTTCTGTATAGCTCTGGCAAGTCTCCCCATTGGTGAAGAAGAAGCTCCATAAACGCCTATACGTCCCTCCAAGCATCCCGGCCTATAGTTTCTCATCTTACGCTTCTGCGCCTCACTACGGACATTCTTAGTGATTCTGCGCTCTGCCTGCACCGCGGCTTTGTGCATGGCTCTATCCATCTTTTTGTAGCTCTTCCCATTAGCATGGTA